>OLFY01000079.1_pt1 | contig 139591 bp, 140 predicted proteins | sample 1605611 | NCBI WGS metagenome assembly OLFY01 (sample SAMEA3888923, study PRJEB22519) | human gut metagenome | biome: human gut; feature: human-associated habitat; material: faeces | place: Denmark | collected 2011 | reverse complement strand
CAGTCGATTATCGCTTGCTGAACTGCGGAGCGCGACGAGCTGCTTTGAGACCGTACTTCTTTCTTTCCTTCATTCTCGGGTCACGGGTCAGGAAGCCAGCGGCTTTCAGCGTGGCACGGAATTCGGGGTTGACGCTCAGCAGAGCGCGGGCAACGCCATGACGGATGGCGCCGGCCTGACCGGAAACGCCGCCGCCCTCGACGGTGCAGACGATATCGACCTTGCCGACCAGATCGGTCGCGGCCAGAGGCTGACGGACGACCATCTTCAGGGTATCCAGGCCGAAATAATCATCGATATCACGGCCGTTGATGGTGATGGAACCGGTGCCGCCCTGATAGACGCGGACACGGGCAACGGAGGATTTACGACGGCCGGTGCCGTACTGATACTGTCTCTTGCTCTCGTACATAGTCTGTTACCTCCTGATTAGTCCAAAGTCCATGCTTCGGGCTTCTGTGCGGCGTTGTTGTGCTCGGCACCCTTGTAGAGCTTCAGGCGGGTGAGCGCAGCGCGGCCAATGCTGTTCTTGGGCAGCATGCCCTTGACAGCCAGTTCCATGGCGAACTCGGGACGCTCCGCCATGAGCGTGCGGTACTTGACGTCCTTCAGGTTGCCGATCCAGCCGGTGTGATGATAGTAGTGCTTGTTGTCGAGCTTCTTGCCGGTGAGAACGGCCTTGTCAACATTCACGATGATGACGAAATCGCCGCAGTCAACGTTCGGGGTGAAGTCAACCTTGTGCTTGCCGCGCAGCAGCTTGGCAGCGGTCACAGCGGTGCGGCCCAGGGGCTTGCCAGCTGCGTCGAGAACGTACCAGTTTCTCTGGACGGTCTCTTTCTTAGCCATAGTGGTCATGTTTGTTCCTCCGTTTGAAAACACATGGTTTTCTTTTATGATAAAAAGTTTTGACAAGTTTGGCGCGCGCGTATACAATGACTCTGGAAAACGCGCTTATTCTTTATATCACACGGCAAAACCGGTGTCAAGCGTGTTTTTCCTGGTTTTCAACGGTTTATCAAGAGAGCTTCAAAATACTCTTAAATGCTTCAAAATACTCGCAAATGCTCAAAATGCAAAAACAATACAATTTGGAGGAATTCGCATGCAGAATCTGATGGGCCGCATCCGCCGCTGCGCGGAGGATTATAATATGATTTGTGAGGGCGATAAGATCGCCGTCGGCGTATCCGGCGGCAAGGATTCGCTGTCGCTTTTATACCTGCTGGCCGCCCTGCGCCGATATTATCCTGTTCACTATGACCTGCAGGCCGTGACCATCGATATGGGTCTGCCGGGCATGGATTTTTCTCCGGTAGCGGAATTATGCGCAAAGCTGGACGTGCCGTATCAGATCAAGAAAACGGAGATCGGCCCGATTATCTTTGATTACCGGCACGAGAAAAACCCTTGTTCGATGTGCGCGAAAATGCGCCGCGGTGCGCTGAACGACGTGCTGCTGGAACTGGGCTGCAACAAGATCGCGCTCGGTCACCATTTTGACGATGCCGTTGAAACATTTCTCATGAGCCTACTCTACGAGGGCCGCATCGGCTGCTTTGAGCCCGTAACGTATCTCAGCCGCACCGGCATCACGCAGATCCGCCCCATGCTCTATGTCGGAGAACAAGCTATCACGCATTTTGCCGAGAAATATGAACTGCCCATCGTCCACAACGTCTGTCCCGCCGACAAGCATACCAAGCGACAGGAGGTCAAGGAACTGATCGTCTCGCTGCAGGCGCAGTATCCCGACCTCAAAAGCAAGATCTTCGGCGCCATGCAGCGCCAGCCCCTGCCGAACTGGGGCGTAGAGCCGCCGCGCAGAGGAACCTGATCGAAGGATGATCTGCGGGAAATTCGCGTGCATTTGCCAATGCGGTTAATGCTGCTTATTCCTGACAGGCCTGCTCGATTCTTTCAACCAGTTCACTTGGCCGGAGTCCTAAAGCAAGTGCAAGCCTCCAGATCGTTCCAAAATTGGCTTGCTTCCGCCCGGTTTCGATCATACTCAGATGGGTGCGTGCAATCCCGGCAAGACCGCTGAGCAGTTCCTGCGACAGATTCTTTTCCATCCGAAGCCGCCGGATCGTCTCTCCGACAGCGCTCTGCCGATACTGCATACAAACGGCTCTTTTCAATCGTCTTCCAACAGCTTTGCAGGCGGGAGCTGTAAAACATCCGCAATTTTAAAGAGCGTTTCAAGGCTTACGCCGCGCACTGTTCCCGTACCTTCGACCTGCGCAAGAAAATTGAGGCTCTTTCCGATCTTTTCCGCGAAAACCTCCTGCGTATAACCACGCTTTTTGCGGTAATATGCGATTTTCAGTCCGAGCGTAATATATTTCTCAGCATACTCTGTCTGCATCGTATCACATCCTGTTGACACTATGCTATCAAGTTTTCTGTGCAATTATAATTTCCGTAGAATAAACGATTATTTACTTTATGAAGATTATATTGTAATATAAAGAAAACAGATAATGAGGTGTGCGTATGATGGACAATGAATTTGAGGCTGCGTTTTCCTGTTTTCTTGAGCGGCATGAATATGACGATGCGGAATCTGCGCTGTTTGAAATCGTCCGCGCGGCGTTTCTGGCCGGATGGCGCGCGGCGTTTCTGGCCGGATGGCGCGCGGCGGGCGGTGAGTGCCCGTCGGCGGAGCGGATTATTCAAGTTTTGGGCAGCCCCGAAAAAAATCCCGGGAATCAATAAAAAAATATTGATTTCTGCTTGATTTTTTCTCCCCGACACAATACAATAAGCATGAAGGAGCGAACCCGAAGGACAGGAAGATGTGAGCCTGTCAATTTAACGAACAGAGCATGCGTACCCGAACGTTGCATGAGTAGAAATGACGCGTCAAGTACCGGTTGGATGGGAGGTTGCCGCCGGGCGAAGGAGTCTCTCCGCGGTGTCATTTCGCATCCGCTATAGCAAACTGAAATTGTACAGCAGTTTCTTTCTTGTTTGAAAGTCCATATCATCCGAACCTCCTCCCATTGACACAATAGGAGGCTTTTTTATGTCTAATTTTACAAAAAACATGTCCGCTGCGCAGGCTGCGCCGCACCACGGGCTGCAAAACGTGCGCACGCTTGTATCCTGCGCGCTGCTGGCTGCCGTTTCCGTCGTTCTGGCCCGGTTCATCATTCCGATGCCCAACGAGACGACCCGTTTCTCCATTGAGGCCGTGCCTATTTTCCTGGCCGGTATGCTCTTTGGGCCGCTGCCCGGTGCGCTGGTCGGCTTTGTGGCCGATTTTGTCGGCTGTCTGTTCTCCGGCTACGGCTATAACCCGATGTTCTGCGTTCCGCCCATTCTCTACGGACTCTGCGCAGGCCTGTTCCAGCCGCTGCTGGTGAAAAAGACGTCTATCCCCACCATTGCCCTGTCGTTCCTGCCCGCCATTGCGCTGGGCTCGATCCTCTGGCAGAGTTTCGCGCTTGCCTTTGTCTACGGCGGCGACGCAAAAACGGCATTTTTCCTGACAAAACTGGCAACCCGCTCGGTACAGCTCGGCGTCACGTTCGTCATTGACGTTCTGGTGGTATGGCTGCTTTATAAATCCAAGGTGTTTACCGCCGCCAAGCTTTGGCCGCCGGTGAAATACGAATCGAAATCAAAAGAAGGTAATTGACATGACGCTTGACGAAGCGCTGCATTATATCCATTCCGTCTGCTGGAAGGGCAGTGTCCCCGGCCTCGAACGCATCAGCGCGCTGCTGGACAAGATGGGCCATCCCGAGCGCAGATTGAAGTTTATCCATGTGACCGGCACGAACGGCAAGGGCTCGACCTGCGCAATGCTGGCCAGTATGTTCACAAAGGCCGGATACAAAACGGGCCTGTACACCAGCCCCTACCTGATCCGCTTCAATGAGCGCATCCAGATCGACGGCGTGCAGATCCCCGACGAGGAAATCTGCGAAATCACAGAGTATATCAAGCCCCTCGCGGATTCGATCTTCGAGCAGCCGACCGAGTTTGAAATGGTCACGGCGCTGGGATTTGAGTATTTTGCCCGTCACAACTGCGACCTCGTTGTCTGTGAGGTCGGCATGGGCGGCGAATTTGACGCCACAAACGTGATTCTGCCGCCGGAGGTTGCAATCATCTGCAACATCGGCCTTGACCACACGGAGGTGCTGGGCGACACGCTGGAGAAGATCGCCGCAACGAAGTCCGGCATCATCAAGCCCGGCTGCGACGCGGTCATTTACCGTGAAACGCCGTCGGTCGAGGCCGTGATCGAGGCGCGGTGCAAAGAGGTCGGTGCAACGCTTCACAAGGCGGATTTTGCCGATATTCATCTGCTCTCCCACGATCTGACCGGCCAGGTCTTCGACTGGGAGCGCTTCCACGCGCTGAAGCTGCCGCTGCTTGGCGACCATCAGCTGCACAATGCAGCCGTTGCGCTCACCGCGGCGACCGTCATGCAGCAGCGCGGTTGGCACCTTACGGACGAGCACATCCGCGAAGGACTTGCCTCCGTCCGCTGGCCGGGCCGGTTTGACGTGCGGCGCAAAGACCCGCTGTTCATCATCGACGGCGGACACAACCCGCAGTGCATTCAGGCGCTCGTCAAGAACATTCAGGACTATCTGGCGAACCGGCCGCTGACCATCCTGACCGGCGTTCTGGCCGATAAGGATTATAACTGCATGTACCGGAACGTTGAGCCCTACGCAAAGGAGTTCATTACCGTCACACCGGGCAATCCCCGCGCGCTGAACGCGCACGATCTGGCGCAGTACCTGTCCCAGTTCGGCAAGCCTGTCACAGCCTGCGATGCGGTTGCAGACGGCGTCCGGCTGGCCGTGGAGCATGCCGGCAAGGACGGCGTCGTTCTCTGCTACGGCTCATTATATATGATCGGCGAGATCGAAGCCGGTCTTCAGCAGCTTTGAATCGCGTTAAGCAGCCCTGCGCCAAACGGCGCAGGGCTGTTTCGCTATTTTGACCAAAACGGGCCGCGGTTTTTTTGTAAAACATAGATTTTGCACACGCGGCTTGACAATGGTGCGAGGCTGCCCTATGCTTCAAACAGAAATCGAGAGAGAAAGGATTTTTACCGCATGGATACTTATACAAATGAACAGCTGATTGCGTTTTGTCAGGAGGCGCTGCGCATTCCCAGCTATTCCGGACAGGAAAAGGGCGTGGCGGAGCTGATGAAGCGCAAAATGGAGGAATACGGCTTCGACGAGGTCATCATCGACCGCTTCGGCAGCGTCCTCGGCACGATCAACGGCAAGCGGCCCGGCAAGACCATCCTGATGGATGGCCATATCGACACCGTGGACGTGATCGACGCGCCGCAGTGGGAGCATGACCCGTTCGGCGGCGAGATCGCGGACGGGAAAATTTACGGCCGCGGCGCGTCCGACATGAAGGGCAGCGACTGCGCCATGATCACGGCGGCGGCGCGCTTCGCTGAAAAGACCGGCAGAGACTTTGCGGGCCGCGTCTGCGTGTCGTGCACGGTGCATGAGGAGCGGTTCGAGGGCGTGTCCTCCCGCGAAATTACGCGGCTGGCAAAGCCCGACCTCGTCATCATCGGCGAGGCCACGAGCACGACCGTCAAGCGCGGCCAGCGCGGCCGGGCGGAGGTCGTCGTCGAGACGGAAGGCGTCAGCTGCCATTCCTCCAACCCGGAAAAGGGCGTCAACGCCGTGTATGCCATGACGGCTGTCATTGACGAGATCCGGAAGATCGTCCCGAACGAGCATCCGCTGCTCGGCAAGGGCATTCTGGAGTTGACGGATATTATCTCCCAGCCGTATCCCGGCGCGTCGGTCGTGCCGTCTCTTTGCCGCGCGACGTTTGACCGCCGGACGCTTGTGGGCGAGGATGAGGCCGTCATTCTCGGGCAGGTGAACGAAGCCATTGCCCGCGCGCAGGAAACGCACCCCGGCCTCAAGGCCCGGTGCTATCTGGCCGAGGGCGAAGAAAAGTGCTGGACGGGCGACACCATCCGCGCCAGGCGCTATTTCCCGGCCTGGGTCACGGAGGAGGACAGCGAGCTGGTGCAGGCCGCGCTGAAGGGCCTCAAAGATGCGGGCATCGAAGCGCCGCTGTCGCACTTCTCGTTCTGCACCAACGGCAGCAGCTTCTGCGGTGAGGCGGGCATCCCGACCATCGGCTACGGTCCTTCGCTCGAAAGCCTTGCACATGTGCGCGACGAGTATATCGAGATCGATCAGCTGCTCAAGTCCTGCAAGGGCTTCGAGTCCATTCTCACGCAGCTGACACATGAGAGCGCGTAATTTTGGAGAAAGCGCAACAAAATTTTTGTTAGCCTAAAAATATTTTTGAAAATTCCTTGCAATCTGCTTCTGATACTGGTATGATAGTTTTAGACTTCATTCGGGTATTAAATTTGGAGGTGATAGCAGATTGGACGCGAAATTACTGGAACTGCTTGAGCAGATCGCAAAGGCGATCGCGGCGCAGTTCGGCAGCAACTGCGAAGTCGTGCTCCATGAACTCTCTGGCAAAAGCGCCTATTCCTCGATCGTAGCGATCGAAAACGGGCATGTGACCGGCCGCAAGGTCGGTGATGGGCCTTCGCATGTGGTGCTGGAGCAGCTGGGCCATGAGGACGACAGTGCGGAGGATCAGCTTGGCTATCTGACGCGCACAAAGGACGGGAAGATTCTGAAATCCTCTTCGGTGTACATCCGGGACGAGAACGGAAAAGTCACGGGGATTCTTGGGATCAACTACGACATTTCCATGATGCAGCTGTTTGAAAACTCCCTGCACGACTTTATTTCTGCCGACCAGCAAGCCAGCCGTGAGCCGGAACGCATCACGCTTAACGTGGCCGATCTGCTGGACGATCTCATCCGGCAGGCAGATGAACTTGTCGGCAAGCCTGTCGCGCTCATGACCAAGGACGACAAGGTCAAGGCCATCCGCTATCTCAGTAATTCCGGCGCACTTCTGATCACAAAATCCGGCGATAAGATCGCCAAGCATTTCGGCATCTCCAAGTACACGCTCTATTCATACTTAGACAACAGTAAAACAGGAGGAACAAACGAACTATGAGCAAGATCGATCTGACCATCAACCGTGAAGGCCTGGCCCACAACATCCAGAAGGCCAAGGAAAACAACATCATCATCCCGACCATCGCCCAGATGCAGAACCCCGACCTGATTCCAGAGAAGATCAAGGAAAAGCTGACGCACACCGGCCTGTGGGACGTTGACCCCGTCAACCTGTTCCGCATCAGCTGGCACAACGAGGCCAAGGAGTCCGGTGGCCTGTATCAGAAGACCCCGAACTATGTTGAGATCCCGTCCTCCGTTTCCGGCGTCCCGTGCCGCATTCTGGCCATGTCCGGCAAGTGGTTCCCGACCGGCTGCCATAAGGTCGGCGCTTCCTTCGGCTGCCTGGCCCCGCGTCTCGTGACCGGCCAGTTCGACGCCACCTATCATCACGCTGTTTGGCCCTCCACCGGCAACTACTGCCGCGGCGGCGCGTTCAACTCCAAGCTGCTGGCCTGCGACTCCGTCGCCATTCTGCCGCAGGATATGTCCAAGGAACGCTTTGACTGGCTGAAGACCATCGCTGGCCAGATCATCGCCACCCCGGGCTGCGAGTCCAACGTCAAGGAAATCTTCGACAAGACCTGGGAGCTCAAGCAGGATCCCAGCATGATGATCTTCAACCAGTTCGCCGAGATGGGCAACCCCCTGTGGCACTACAACGTCACCGGCTACGCTCTGTCTGATCTCTTTGAGAACGTGAAGAAGCCCGGCCAGAGACTGGCTGGTGCCTGCTTCACCTCCGGCTCCGCCGGCACGATGTCCGCGGGCGACCTCCTGAAGGAGCGCTATCCGGGCATGAAGCTGGCCGTCGGCGAAGCGCTGCAGTGCCCGACCATCCTCGACAATGGCTTCGGCGGCCACCGCATCGAGGGTATCGGCGACAAGCATATCCCCTGGGTCCACAACGTCAAGAACACCGACATGGTCATCGACATTGACGACGAAGATTCCCAGAGACTGCTCCGCCTGTTCAACTGCAAGGAAGGCCAGGCGTACCTCAAGTCCCTCGGCCTGTCTGACGAGCAGATCGAAAAGTTCACCTGGATGGGCATTTCCGGCATCGCAAACGTTCTTTGCTGCATCAAGTTTGCCAAGTACTATGAGCTGACCGAGGATGACGTTGTCGTCACCGTCCTGACCGACTCCGCCGTCATGTACAAATCCCGTGTCGAAGAACTCAACGAGCAGTACGGCGCATACTCCGCACAGGCTGCCGAGCTGGATCACAACCTGCATATGCTGAACCTCAAGACCGACAACATGATGGAACTCACCTATCCGGAGCGCAAGAGAGTCCACAACCTCAAGTATTATACCTGGGTCGAGCAGCAGGGCATGACCGTCGAAGACCTCAACGCCCAGTGGTACGACGTCAAGAACACCTGGGACGCCGTCCACGCACAGGCCAAGGAGCTCGACGAGCTCATCAACGCATTCAACGACGAGGTTGGTCTGCTGAAGGCGCTGTAAGCCGAAATTAAGCCAATATAGAACCAAAATGGGGTGGGGGAATGACCCCACCCCGTTTATTCATCCTTTGCGACAAACGCTTCCTCGGCGGCCTGTTCGCCGTCGATCAAAATTTGTTTCGCAAGCCCGTAATTTTGCTGTTCCAGCGCTTGAATCGCCTGTTCTGCGGCCTGAAATAAAATGGTGTAATATTCGGGAATTTCATTCATAATACATGCGCCTCCTTTGTTGCACATTTGTGCTACGTTTATATTACAATGTTCGGCGCATAATTGCAATACAATTTGCATTACGAAACATAATGCGAGGTGCATTGCGATGAAGAAATTCCGAATCCCGAATATTCCGCCCACGACAAACAAGAGCATCCGCTTCCCCAATGACGTGATCGATGAAATTGAGGACGCCATCAAGGGAACGGACTGCACATTTTCTGCGTTCGTGGTCGAGGCTGTGCGTGTCGCGCTGGAAAATCTGAAGGAGGATTCTGAATGAAAAACGTCAAATGTGCGCGCTGCGTGCGCTGCGGCAAGGAATATGAGGCTGTCCCGAATCTGACCAACTGCTCCTGCGGCGGGATTCTGGATATCGTATATGATTATGATTATATCAAGGCGCATCTCACCAAGGAAACGCTGAAAAACCGTGTAAACCCGACTATGTGGCGCTATCGTGAACTGCTGCCGGTCGAGGAAACCACGCCCGACACGCCGCTGCGCGTGGGCTGGAGCCCGCTGTATGAAGAGCCGAAGCTGGCAGAAATGCTGGGTCTTGGCCGTCTGTGGGTCAAGGACGACGGCATCAACCCGACCGCTTCTCTGAAGGACCGCGCCTCCGCCATGGCTGTCGCCAAGGCACATGAGGCGGGCGCGAAGATTATCGCCTGCTCGTCCACGGGCAATGCGGCGTCCTCCCTCGCGGGCAACGCGGCGGCCGCAGGCTTCAAGACCTACATCTTCGTTCCCGAGCGCGCGCCGAAGGGCAAGGTCGCGCAGCTGATGATTTTCGGTGCGAACGTCATTTCCGTCAAGGGCAACTATGAGGAAACATTCAAGATGTCCGCCGAAGCCATTGAAAAATGGGGCTGGTACAACCGCAACGCAGCCATCAACCCGTATCTGTCCGAGGGCAAGAAGACTGTTTCCCTCGAAATTGCCGAGCAGTTGAACTGGGAAATGCCCGACTATCTGGCGATCTCCGTCGGCGACGGCTGCACCATCGCGGGTGTGTGGAAGGGTCTGAAGGACCTGTACGCCATCGGCTTCATCGACAAGCTGCCGCGCCTCATTTCCGCACAGTCTACCGGCTGCTACCCCATCAACCGCGCGATTCAGGAGAACAAGCCCTGGGAGCCGATGGAGGAAAACACCATCGCCGACTCCATCTCCGTCGGCGTGCCGCGCAATGCCGATAAGGCCCTCATGGCCATCCGGGAGTCCAACGGCATCGCTGTCAACGTGACCGACGAGGAAATTCTCGCCGCGCAGAAGCTGCTGGGACGCACCTGCGGCGTCTTCGGCGAGCCTGCTGGCGTCACCGGCACTGCCGCCGTTAAGAAGGCCTGCGAACAGGGTCTGATCGAAAAGGGCGCGACGGTCGTTTCCGTCGTGACCGGTAACGGTCTGAAGGACGTAGCAAACGCCATCAAGTCCGCGGGCGAGCCCATCAACATCAAACCCGACCTTGACCTCATGGTTGAGGAATTTGCCAAGAGAGGCGTTACCGTCGAGTAATCCTGAAGCAACACCACCCCCGGACTGCGCACAGTCCGGGGGTGTTTGTTTTCAGATGGGCTTATCCGATTATCCGAATTCGACCTGTGCCAAAACGGCTGAACGGCCGTCCGCGTGGCGAACCGCCATGCGGCAAATCTGCCCTTCCCGGCGGCAGAAGACGCCGAGCGTCTCGCCCTCAAGGCACGGGCTTGCATAGTGCGCCTCAATGCGTTTTACCGCACCAAAGGCCAGTTCCTTGGCCCGGAAGCAGTCAAGCAGCAGGCGAATATAGACGACATTGTTCATATGCCGCCCCATGTCAATGTCCGTCGCACGGACAAGATGCGTGTAGACAAGATCCTCCTGCGCCAGTTCATCGTGGAAGCGCACGGGCGGCTCGTCAATGGCAGCTGTCTCGGGGAAGGGGAAATCCGCTGGAAAACCGGACTGCTCAAAGCGCAGAATTTTCTGCTCCGAGCCGAGAATTGCCCACTGCGTCCGGCCCAGCGCGACGATCTGTTCGCCCTTCGTCAGCCGGTAGCTGCGGAAGCACCGGATATCCCGGCCCTCACACCGTTCCGGCCATGTGCAGGCCGTCAGTTCGTCCATGAGATACGCCGGCCCATAAAAATCCACCCGGCTGTGGACGGTCAGCCAGAACTCGCCCCGCTTTGCCATCGCTGCGCCGCCGACGCCGATTTTCTCCGCGTGCTCCGACGCAACGCCCTGAAAGATCGTAAACGCCGCCAGCGGCGAAAGCGCCGCCGCGCTGCCGCACAGATCCGGGGTCAGAACGATCTGCTTTTCAAAAAACCCTGTCTGCATGCCTGATCATGCCTCCTGCTTGTGTTTGTCTGTATTATAGCATGTTGGTTTTCTGTTTGCCAGTTGGTTTCACGACGGAATCTTGTAGAAATCCCAGAAATTTTTCGTTGTTTGCATTGGAATCATGTTGATTTCTGCGCGAGTTTGGAGTATGATAGGCATATGTTTGAGACATACGAACGCGGTCCATTGAGTTGACACGCGCCCGCATTTCATACGCAAGGAGACGTTAGCATGATTATTACGCAAAAGAAGCCCATGGAAGAGCTCATGGCGATGGTCGGCGACGCGAAGACAGTTGCAATCGTCGGCTGCAACAGCTGCGCAACGGCATGTCACACCGGCGGTGAGCCGGAGGTCGCCGCACTGGCAAAGGCACTGGAGGAAGCAGGAAAAAAGGTCGTCGGCACGACGATTGCCGATTACTGCTGCATGAACCTTGGCGTCAAGGGCAAGATGAAGCCCCTCGTCGCAGCCAAGCCGGACTGCGTGATCTGCATGTCCTGCGGCGACGGCGTACAGTGCGTCGCAAAGAATGCCCCTGGCATCCCCACCTATCCGTCCAATAACACCATGTACCTCGGCGAAGCCGTCCGCTTCGGCGTCTGGGAAGAGGCGTGCCATTTCTGCGGCGACTGCGTTCTGGGCCAGACCGGCGGCATCTGTCCTGTGACCCAGTGTGCCAAGAGCCTTGTCAACGGTCCCTGCGGCGGCCAGAAGAACGGCAAGTGCGAGGTCAACCCGGAAAACGACTGCGCATGGATCAAGATCTACAAGCGCCTTGACCAGATCGGCCAACTCGACAAACTCGGCCACACCCGCGAGGACAAGGGCTACGCGAAGTTCAGCTATCCGAGAACGATCAGCTTAAAGGGGAAGAAATAATATGAGTATGTTAAAAGAGGCTTTTGAAGCCGGTAAATTTGGCGTCACTGCCGAAATGGCCCCCCCGAAGGGTTATGATTTTTCCGAGCAGCTGGAGGCTGCCAAGCTTCTGAACGGCAAGGTTCACGGCGTCAACGTGACCGATATGCAGTCTGCCAGCCTCAAGGCATCCAGTCTTGGCCTGTGCATTGCGCTCAAGAACGCGGGCATCGAGCCGATTCTGCAGATGACCGGCCGTGACCGCAACCGTATGGCGATCATGGGCGATATTCTGTCCGCAGCGGCTTTCGGCATCGACACGATGCTGGCTCTGACGGGCGACCATCCCGTCGTCGGCGACTGTCCGGAATCCAAGCCGGTCTATGATCTGGATTCCGTCGGCATTCTGAAAATGCTCACGAAGATGGAGCAGACAAACTGCGACTGCGGCGGCAACGAGATTGCCGGCGGCGCACCGAAGTTCTACAAGGGCGCTTCCGTCACCCCGGTCTATGACCCGATTGAACTGCAGATCAACAAGCTGCGTCAGAAGGTCGAAAACGGCGCGGAGTACATTCAGACGCAGGGCATTTTTGATCTGGAAACGTTCAAGCGCTTCCTCGACAAAGTTGATGCAGCAGGCATTAAGACGCATATTATGGCCGGTATTATCCCGCTCAAGGCTGCGGGCATGGCGCGGTACATGAACGAAAACGTCCCCGGCATCGCGGTGCCGCAGGATATGATCGACAAGCTTGCCGCGGCGGCAGCCGAGGGCAAGGAAAAGGGCGTCAAGGGCCTTCCGATGCAGCTTGGCATTGAGATGGCAGCAGAGATGATTGCAAAGATCAAGGACGAGCATCTGTGCGACGGCGTACATATCATGGCCATCGGCGCGGAAAAGAACGTCCCGGCTATCCTCGAAAAGGCCGGCGTTACGATCTGAGTTTTCTCAGCTATATTTCAGCATCCAACCGTCCAAATGGATTGCCTGAGTTTCGATACAAAACCAGTAATATAGCAGCAGACGGCAGCCCCATGTCCGGGGGCTGCCGTTTTGCGCACAAAAGGGGCTTGATGGAATCCTTCGCTTCCATTAAAATAGAAGCAGAATAAAAAGAAAGAGGCTCTGATATGGAACATCTCAAAAAGAACTTTGGCTTCGGCTTCATGCGCCTGCCGATGAAGGATGGTGAGATTGATCTGGCGGAAACGCCGAAAATGGTTGACGCATTTCTGGACGCGGGGGACATACTAATGTCTTTTTAAAAAAGTTGATAATTTATCACTGTTGATGTATAATGAAGATAGTGATGAGAAATGAAAAGATACACTTTCACGCTTGAGGAAACGGAGTTGGCAGCCGTCCGGAACGTGCAGGAGATTTTCCGCAGCAAGCACCTCATCCCCTGTACGTCCTGCCGCTACTGCACGGATGGCTGTCCCCAGCACCTGCCCATCCGCCAGCTTCTGAAGGACGTGGCAAAGGAGTTTGAAAAGAAATAACGCGCTGCGCCCACATACAAAAACCCCTCCGCGCTGCGGAGGGGTCTGTCATATTCAGGATACCGGCTTGGCTGTGGCCTCGGTGTTTGAAGCAGCTTCCTTCCCCTGCTCTGCCTCCTTCGGCAGTTCAAACGGGACAACGTCGTCGGGCTGAATCTCGATGCGGCTACTGCCGGGTTCGAGCACGCGCGTGCCGGATGGAACGCTGATCTTGCTGGTCGTCCCGCGCACGGGCTCCTTTGTCGCGCGCGGGTTTCCGTTAGCCGGCTCGTACCACTCGTTGACGCCGTGCATGAGAACGGGCGTCCCGTCCTCGGCCAGATACCAGATCATGGCCATGGCCTCCTCCGGCGTGTTGACGCAGCCGTGGGAGCCGCCGTAGACATAGAAGCTTGCGCCGAAGTTCTCCCGCCACGACGCATCATGCAGGCCGATGATGTCGCCGACCACACTGACCCAGTATTTGACGAAGACGAGATAATCGTCACCCTTGAGCCAGACGTCGTGCTCCTTGCCGTGCGTCTCGTACAGGCCGGTCGGGGTCTGGTGGCCGTTGAGGGCACCGGTCACGACGTTGGTGTTGACGACCAGACGGCCGTCTTTGATAAAGGTCATCTGCTGGTTGTCAAAATCGACCTCAATATAGCTGTCTCCCAGCGAGAAGGGCTTGCCGTCCTTATCGTAGCACACAGCCTCGGCAGACACGGTGCCGGACTGCATCGTCAGCAGCTGCGCGCGGATCTGCTCGGCCAAACTCTGCGCGTCGATCTGATAGTCGCAGGTGACGAAATCGATCTCTGTCAGCCCCTTGACCCATGAATCAAACAGAAACGGTGCGTCTTTCTTGCTGTAGCTTTCTGCCCACTTGGAAACCTTTTCACGCAGAACCTTCTCATCGACTGTAACCGTTCCATCCGGCTCCATGTCCACGATGGAAGCCAGATCATGGCTTGTGAGCGTTTCCTCGCCGTGCGGCAGATACTGCGCGGCGTCTGCGTTGAACGTCACCTTGATTTCGAGATCTGCCAGCGCCTTGCGGAACAGGCTGTCCGGCGTGTCTCGCAGCGTCGCAGTCGTAATCTCGGGCTGCTTGTAGCAGTCAACCGAAGTCAGTTCAAACGCCGTGTCCTGCGGCCCGTCCGCCGTAACACCGAGCACGGAGACCGCCGCGCGCAGCCCGTCCAGAACAGTTTGCTCGTTCAGTTCGGTTCCGGGAACCTCGGCATGAACCGTGTAAACACCGTCTTCCAGCGTGGTGTAGGCGTTCTCCGCTGCCGTGCGCTTCATGTTCCGCAGGTCGGCCAAAACTGCTGCCGCGTCAAATTGCTCCATGCTGACGGTGCAGGGATAAGGCGCGGGATGGGCGTTTTTTGCCCAGTTCAGCTTTTCGCGGATGCCGAGCGCGGCAAACTGCTCAGCTGTCATACGATCCGTCTCAGAAAACTGCGCTGTGACCTTATTCATCAGATCGTCGCGCAGACCGAGTTTCTGTAAATCATACTCGCCGACCGGCGAACCGTCCTCCGTTACCGTAAGTGTGACACTGTCAACGGCGGCAGTCATGGACGTATACTGTGCATAAACAGTGCTGTGTGCCTGCTCCGCCCGTGCAGCTTTGGTCGAAAGCCAGTACCATCCGCCTGCGGCAGCCGCCGCAAGCACAACAATCACAATGATAATCATCCAAAGGGCGCGATTCTTTTTCATGCTGTTCCTCCGCTCTGGCGCGGAATCAAGTTCCGCGCAGTCTCCTCTGCGAAAATTATAACAGATTCCGCCATAAATTCAACACGTTTCGTGCGCGATTCCAAATTTTTCTTTGCGCTGTGTGTCACGGCGCTGTATAATATAAAAAATATCACGATCGGAGGATTCGCCATGCTTGATCTGCTCTGCCCCGTCTGCGGAGAGACGCTTGTACGGGAGGAAAGAGTCTGGCACTGTAAAAACCGTCACAGCTTTGACGTTGCACGCAGCGGCTATGTCAATCTCCTGCCGCCCTCGGCGTCCGGAAAGCGCCATGGCGACGACAAGCACATGGTCGCGGCGCGCACAGCGTTTTTATCGCGCGGCTATTATGACCATCTGATCGGAGCCGTGGCCGAAGCCTGCATGCAGCTTGCCGGGCCGGATGCCTGCGTACTCGACGCAGGCTGCGGAGAAGGGACGTATACGCGCGCAATCTACGACGCACTCGCTGCAAAGGGCGGTCGGCCGCAGCTGCTCGGTGCAGATATCTCCGCCGAGGCCGTCAAGCGTGCGGCGCGGCAGGTACCGGAGGGCATCTTCTGCGTGGCAACCACCGCGCGGCTGCCGCTGGCGGCGGAAAGCCTGGACCTGATCGTCAATATTTTCTCGCCGTTCATGGCTGAGGAGTTCCGGCGGGTTTTAAAGCCCGGCGGATATCTGCTGCGGGTCGTACCGATGGAAAAACACCTGATTGAACTGAAGGCCGCTGTCTATGACCACCCATATGAAAACCCGCCTTTCGAGCCTGCCGCCGAGGGCTTCCGCCTGATGCAAACGCAGGCGCTCCGAACAACTATCACACTTTCGTCAAACGAGGACGTGCAGGCGTTGTTTCTCATGACGCCCTATTATTACAAAACAGGCGCAGAGGATCAGAAGAAGCTTGCCGCCGTGCAATCGCTCCGCGTCACGACAGAATTCCTGCTTGCCGTCTATCAGCCCGCATAAGCTGCCGCCCTTTCCGGCCGGCAAAACAGCCCCGCCGGGATCCCGGCGGGGCTGTTTGTTCATTCAACGGTGACGCTCTTTGCAAGATTGCGGGGCTTGTCGATGTCGCAGCCGCGCTGCAGCGCGACATAGTACGCGAACAGCTGCAGCGGCACGACACCCAGCAGCGGCAGCAGCGGCAGTTCCGTCTCCGGGATGGTCAGAACGCCGTCAACGCGGCTGGAAAGATCCTCGCGGCGATTCTCTGTTGTAAGCGCGAGAACGCTTGCGCCGCGGGCCTTGACCTCAATGACATTGCTCATGGCCTTGTCAAACAACGGGCCATAGGTTCCCAGCGCAATCACGAGCGTGCCCGGCTCAATAAGTGAAATCGTCCCGTGCTTAAGTTCGCCCGAAGCATAGGCTTCGGAATGGATATAGGAGATCTCCTTGAGTTTCAGGGACCCCTCCATACCGAGCGCATAGTCCAGATTCCGGCCGATAAAGAACACAGAATCGTGGTTGAAATACTGCGAAGCGTAATACTGGATCTGCTCGCGGCTGGACAGAATCTGCTCAACCTGTGCAGGCAGCGCGGCAATGGCCGCAGTCAGACGGCCCGCCTCTTCAGCGCTGATCGTTTTGCGCTGCGCAGCGAGATAGACAGCCAGCAGATCCAGAACGGCCATCTGCGTGGAATATGCCTTGGTCGTTGCGACAGCGATCTCTGGCCCGGCCCATGTGTAGAGCACGTCGTCCGATTCGCGGGCAATGGAACTGCCGACGACGTTGACGATAGACAAAATTCTCGCGCCGAGGCTCTTTGCCTCACGCAGCGCGGCCATGGTGTCAAGCGTCTCGCCGGACTGGCTGATAATAATGGCAAGCGTCCGTTCGTTTACGATCGGACTGCAATAGCGGAACTCGGAGGCCAAAATGACCTCGACCGGCATGCGCGTTAGCTTTTCAAGGTTATATTTGCCGACCATGCCCACATGATATGAAGACCCGCAGGCGATGATCTTGATGCAGTCGTACCGGCTGCTGTCGAGCATCAGGCCATCGAAGCCGACCGTGCCGTCTTTGATGCGGGGCAGGATCGCCCGGCGAAGCGCCTCGGGCTCCTCCATGATCTCCTTGAGCATGAAATGCTCATACCCGCCCTTTTCCGCAGCAGAGATCTCCCAATCGATGTGATGGTGCTCTTTTTCGATGGGCAGTTCCATCGCATTATAGACCTGCACGCCGTCGCGGCCCAGAATGGCGACCTCGCCGTCCTCCATATACACGATGTCGCGCGTGTGCTTGACAAGTGCCGTCACATCGGAGGCGATGAAATTCTCGCCCTCACCGAAGCCAATGAGCAGCGGTGCGTCCTTGCGCGCAGCATAGACATGATCGGGATCGTCCGAGCAGAGGATGCCAAGCGCATACGCGCCCTCGATCCGGTGCAGGACCATGTACAAAGCGTCTGAGACTGTCTCAACCTCCGGCAGTCCCATGCAGTATTCCATCAGCTGCGCGACGACCTCCGTGTCGGTCTGTGAGGCGAATTTGACGCCCTTCTGCTGCAGAAATTCGCGCAGTTCCAGATAATTCTCGATGATGCCGTTGTGCACGACGGCGATTTTTCCGTTCTGCGAGACGTGCGGGTGGGAATTTGTGTCGTTCGGCTCACCATGGGTGGCCCAGCGGGTATGGCCGATGCCAAGCGTGCCGGGCAGAAGCGCGCCGTTTTCCGTCTTTGCGATCAGATTCTGGAGCCGGCCCTTGGCCTTTTCGACCTTTAGAACGCCATTTTGCTCCACGCAGATACCAGCGGAGTCATAACCCCGGTATTCCAGCCGCGACAGACCCTCCAGCAAAATGGGCGCAGCCTGCTGCGTGCCGACATATCCTACGATACCACACATATGAAATTGTTCCTCCTGTAAAATCAGCTACAGGACAAACGCGCAGAAATTTGCCTGATTCTCCGTTCAAAGCCCCTTTGTTTTGCGGTCACCCGCATATTTCTGACTTTGTCACGCGCACGGAGGCGCACGGGAACGCATCCGCCGAATCTTCGATCGCGTTCCTCCTCGTTATCCTGCCTGGTTCTGGGGAACCGGCAGGCGCATGGCGCTTGTGATGGCGAAAGCCATGATCCTCCTTTCTGTCTCTGCGGCTTGCCCCTATTATATTCGATACAGCGCAAAAAAGCTACTGCTAATTGCGCGCTGCGCCGCCCGGCGCTTGCATTTCCGGAGAAGCTGGGCTATACTGGAAAGAAAAAAGGAGAAAAGGAGCGAATTATGATAAAAGCAAGACGAATTTCCGCGCTGCTGCTTGCTGCCGCACTGCTGCTCGGCTGCATTCCGCAGGTGCTGGCCGTAGGCGAACAGATTCACAGCTACGAACCCATCCGAACCGGGGACCCCCGCATCGATTCTCTCGCGGACGAACTTTTAAAGCAGATTCCAACCGACGGGAAAACCGACGCGCAAAAAATTCAGGCCGTCTATGACTGGATCATCCGGAACTGCGTCCGCGACGGTTGGGACGGAACGACGTGGTTCGACGAAGCGCAGGTATCCGCCGCAGCGGATGCGCTGGCGCGCGACCCGAACTATCAGGCGCAGATCCTGCGCCCGGAGTTCAAGGCTGAACGCACGCCCGGCGACCTGCCCGGTATGTATCTCTACGATTACGATTCCAATGCCTATATTGCCGCCTTTGCCTATGAGATGATGTACAAGCGCTGCGGCAACTGCGCACACTTCGCCGCGCTCCTGACCGTCCTGCTGACGCGGCTGGGCTATGACTGCCGCCTCATTGACGGCGTTTTCGTCAACAACGATGGCAGCACCTATGAGCACAAGTGGAATTATGTGCTTGTAGACGGGCAGTATTACTGGCTGGACGTACGCATGGATCACGCGGGCTACGCGCGCACCGGCTCGATCAGCCACTCTTATTTCCTCAAAAGCGACACCGCCGCATGGGCCCGGTCGCACCAGTGGGAACAAAGCTACAGCGATTGGCTGACGGAAAACGCGGATTCCATTGCGCGCATGACCGTCAAAACAGCGCCTTGGGCAAAGACTTCCTCGTGGGCAGAGCCGTATCTGCAGCAGGCGGAGGCACAGGGACTCATTTCCGTGTGCATCTACGGCACAGATATGACGCAGAGCATGACGCGTTTTGAATTTGCCTCGACCGTCATGCGCATCTATGAAGCAGCGGGCGGCGCGCCGGTCACGATCACGGCCCGTTTTTCCGACACCAACGACGCAGATATCCAGAGCGCCGCGACGCTCGGCATCGTGAACGGTACCGGAAACGGAAGCTTTTCACCGCGCGGTCTGCTCACGCGGGAGCAGGCTGTGACCATGCTAGGCAGAGCCTATGCCCTGTTCCGTGACGTTCCGGCAGACGGCGCGGAACTGCCCTATTCCGACGCAGCGCAGATTGCAGACTACGCGCGGCAGCCGGTCGCGCTTCTGACCGGCCTCGGCGTTCTGAGCGGCTCCGGCGATGGCATGCTGCATCCGCAGTCCAAGCTTACGCGCGAACAGGCGCTCAAGCTGGCCGTCGAACTGCTGGCCGCACTGAACGGATAAAATGATTGCCCCGCTCTTGCGCGAATCTCCTGCTGAACAGGCGTTTGCACAAGGGTGGGGCTGGTTTCATCTTTCATCGATCGTCAGTCGCGGGAAAAGCTTAAAAATCTGGTGCCTTGGAAGGCGAGGCTTCCCCGGTCGCCTTCTACGAGATAGCCGTAGTCGCGGTCCGGGATGCTGAGTTCCATCCGGTCGCCGCTTTCGACCTGGAACGTTGCGTAATACCATGTGGACGAGTGGCTTGTGTGCATATTCGCATCATGGCGATGCGTCACCTCCATCCGCTTGGAGACGACCGTAGCCTGCACGGTCAGGCGCGGGGAGTTGTTGTTTTTGTGCCACTGGCTGACATTACGCACGAGCGTCACGATGATCACGCCCAGAACCAGCACAAACATCACCGTGAACAGCACGGGAAACACCGAATCAAAAAAACCGAAGCCGAACATAAAGCGTCCTCTCTTTCTGTCATTTGCCTATATAGTATCAGACGCAGGAATGGCGCGCAAGTTCCCGTTTAAAAATAAAAAACTTGTGCAGATTCCCCTTTGATTTTTTTCGCCGTCTGTGCTATGATTTTCCTGTTGTGTTGCAGCTTTGCGTAAGTCCAAACGGACTTGCGCGATTTTTTTATGTCTGGAGGAAAACAAAATGGAAGAAAAACAGAACGCTGTACTCGGCACAGCCCCGCTTGGCAGGCTAATGATGAAATTTGCCTTGCCGTGTACCGTTTCGCTGCTGGTCGGGGCGCTTTACAACATTGTCGATCAGATCTTTATCGGCTGGGGCGTCGGGTATCTCGGCAACGGCGCAACGAACGTCGTGTTCCCACTGACCGTTTTAGCCCTCGGTCTCGCCGTCATGATCGGCGACGGCGCGTGCAGCTATGTGTCGATCTGCTTCGGCAAAAACCAGCCGGAGAACGCGAACCGCGCCGTCGGCAGCGCCGTGGCGCTGAGCGTACTGGTAGGCATCGCAGTCGCGGTGCTCTATGCCGTGTTCCAGATGCCGCTTCTGTCGCTGTTCGGTGCGACGGAGGCAAATTTGTCCTATGCAAAGGAATATTTCACCTACATCACCATCGGCGTTCCCATCTACGTCTTCGGACAGGCAATCAATCCCATCATCCGCTCGGACGGCAGCCCGCAGTTCGCCATGCTCTCCATGCTGGCAGGCGCGATTGCAAACTGCATTCTGGACCCGATTGCAATCTTCGTTCTGCACTGGGGCGTGATGGGCGCGGCTGCCGCAACGGTGGCCGGGCAGGTCATCACGGCGGCAATGGGCGTATGGTACCTGTTCCACACAAAGGCACTGCGCCTGAAAGCGGACGATTTTAAGCTGCGCGGCCGAATTCTCGGCGCGTATCTGCCGCTGGGCCTTTGCAGCTTTCTTGCGCAGATCTCTCTGGTCATCGCCATGGCCGCGACGAACAACATGCTGGTTCAATACGGTGCTTCCAGCAAATACGGCGCGGATATCCCACTGACGGTGCTCGGCATCGTTATGAAGGTCTTTCAGATCATCATTTCCATCACCATCGGTATGGCCGCCGGCTGCATTCCCATCGTGGGATATAACTACGGCGCGCAGCTGCTGCGCCGCTGCCGGGGCGTACTTTGGCGGCTGATGGGCGCAGAATTCCTGCTCGGCGTGCTTGCGCTGCTCATCACACAGCTTTTCCCGCGTCAGATCATCGGCCTGTTTGGCTCGGAATCGGAGTTGTACAACGAGTTTGCCGTCACGACCTTCCGCGTATATCTTTGCATGCTGCCGCTTGCGACGGTCAACAAGGCCGCGTTCATCTTCATGCAGGCCATGGGCAGGCCGGTCGAATCGGCAGGGCTGTCATTTTTCCGCGAGGTTCTGCTGGCTGTGCCGCTCGTGATGCTGCTGCCGAAGGCGTTCGGGCTGATGGGCGTTCTGTATTCCATGCCCGCGGCAGATATCCTTACATTTTTCGCTTCCTGCTTCGTCCTCCTGCGCACCGACCGGCAGCTGCGAAAATAACGCTTGCATTTTCTGATACCCGTGTTATACTTGGTGTGAAATTTCATACTGAGTATAACTTTTTATAAAAAGGAGAGATCTTCATGGCGATGCAGTTCCCGAAGGGGAAATTCATCAGTCTGGTCAAGGTCGGCGAGAAAGGGCAGATCGTCATCCCAAAGGGTGCACGCGAACTGTTCGGCATTCAGCCGGGCGACCAGCTTTTGCTCATGGCCGATAAAAAGCGCGGCATTGCGCTGGTCGGCATGGACGATCTGAGCGTGCCGGACTCGCTGTTCCGGCTGGCAAAGGAGGCGGATGACGATGGAAATCTTGAGACTTGACGGCCTTTGCAAGCAGTATCCGGCCTTCCGGTTGGACAACGTCTCGTTCTCCATGGAGGCCGGAACGATCATGGGCCTGATTGGCCGCAACGGCGCGGGCAAGACCACAACGCTTAAATCCATGCTCCATCTGGTGCATCCAGATGCCGGGAAGATTACGATCTGCGCTCTGGATATGGACACGGACGAGCGCGCCATCCGCTCACGCATCGGCTTCGTCTCCGGCGGCGCATCGTATTACCAGCGCAAGCGCCTGCGGGAGTTGACGAACGTGACGAAGGATTTCTATCCCGATTGGGACAGCGAACGCTATGCGCGGCTTGTCCGGCAGTTTTCGCTGGATGAAAGCAAGCGTGTGTGCGAACTGTCCGAGGGCATGAAGGTCAAATACCAGCTGGCTGTTGCGATGTCACACAAGGCAGAACTGCTGATTCTCGACGAGCCGACGTCCGGCCTCGATCCCGTTTCGCGCGATGAACTGCTGGACACATTCCTGACGCTCTGCGAGCAGGAGGGCGTATCGATCCTCTTCTCCACGCACATCACATCCGATCTCGACACCTGCGCCGACACGATCACTTATATCCAGAATGGCCGCGTCGCCGTCAGCGAAAAAAAGCAGGCGCTGACCGGCGCATATCTGTCTGTACAGGGACCGGACGCCGCCTGCGGCGCAGTGCTGCGCGGAAAACTCATCGGCGCGCGCAGCCACAAGGGTGAACTGGATGCGCTCATCCGTGCGGAGGACGCGCCGCTTGCGGCAGGACTTTCCTGCACCCCTGCAAATCTGGAACAGATCATGGTACATCTGGAACGGGAGGCGGAAGCATGAAACTGCTGATGAAAAAGGAATGGAAGCTGACCGTTACGCCGGTGCCGCTGCTGTTTTTGCTCTTGAGCGCACTGGTGCTTGTGCCAAGTTATCCGTATTATGTAACATTTTTCTACAATGCCCTCGGCATTTTCCTCATGCTGCAGGCCGCGCGAGAGAACCGGGACGTATATTACATGGCGCTGCTGCCGCTCACAAAGCGCGATCTTGTCCGGGCGCGGTTCTCGACCATCGTGACGCTCCAACTTTTGCAGGCGCTCGTCTGCATCCCGTTCATGCTCCTCCGCAGAAGCTATGCAGAGATCAACAACCCGGTCGGCATTGAGGCGAATCTGGCCTTCCTGGGCTTCGGCTTCGTGCTGATGGGCCTGTTCGATCTTGTGTTCCTGCCGATGCACTATAAAAACGGCTACGATCTCGGGAAACCGTTTGTCATTTCCAGCATCATGCTGTTCGTCGCCATCGTGCTGCTGGAAGCGCTTGACCATATTGTTCCGTATTTGAAAACTGTCTGTGAAAGCTACACCCCCGCAGACCTTGTACGGCAGCTTCCCGTCCTGCTCGGCGGCATGGCAGTCTACGCGCTGGAAGTTTTGCTCGCCTATCGCAAGTCGGCAGCCCGCTTTGAGAAGGTCGATCTGTAAAAACCATCCCCTCCGTCATTTGCTCCGCAAATGACGCCTCCCCTTGCCGCGCAAAGCGCAGCAGGGGGAGGCTTTTAGGGAAACTCCGGCGAATCCGTGCCGCCCTGCAAATCTCAACCGCAAAGCGTTTTTGCCGCAGCCATTCAAGTGCAGCTGCTCACAAACCTGTTGTACCGTAACAGGCGGCGCGTACCATAGTGCTCGTAGAATGAGTATGTGTTTGTAGAGACTCAATAATTGGTGCTTGTTAAAACCGTATTCGCAGAATGCACCAACCACATCCAAGCGCCCTTTTCTCCCCTATCTTTTCCCACGCAGGGGAAAAGATAGGGCCGCCGGAGGCACATCGGAAACGCTTCGCTGGTTTGCACGTTGGTGTTTAGGTCCTGACGGAACAACGCCCCGTCTGTCCGAGTGGACAGGCGGGGCGCTTTTTGCAATCGCTCAATGTGTTTCGTTATATTTCCGGATTCCGAGCGCCAGAAGATCCATAGCGCGCTCCAAATCCTCCTGCTTGAGAACGTATGCGATGCGGATCTCATTGCAGCCCTTGCCGGGCGTGGCATAGAACGGCTCTCCGGCAGAGAACATGACCGTGTCGCCGTGATCTTCAAATTCCTGCAGCAGCCAAAGCTGGAATTTTTCTGCATCGTCAACCGGCAGCGCAGCCATGAGGTAAAACGCGCCGCGCGGGCATTCGCAGATGACGCCGGGGATCTCATGCAGCTTGCGCACGACGGTATCCCGGCGGCGCTTGTATTCCTGCCGCACCTGCTCGAAGTATTCCGGCCCGACGGAGTAAAGCGCCGCAGCCGCAATCTGGTCGAGCGTTGCGACCGATAGCCGCGCCTGACAGTATTTGAGGGCATTGGCCATAAAGTCCCGATTGCGGCTGATCAGACAGCCGATACGCGCGCCGCAGGCGGAAAAGCGCTTGGAAACGGAATCGATCAGGATCAGGTTTTCCTGTCCGTAGTCAAATTTGCCGAACGAATGCAGCGGCTCGCCGTCGTAGGTAAACTCGCGGTAGACCTCGTCGGCCACCAAATACAGATCATGCTCCACGGCTACGTCCAGAAGCATCTTCATCTGTTCCTCCGTCAGACAAGTGCCGGTGGGATTGCCGGGATTCGTGATCATAATGGCCTTCGTCTTTGGCGTGATGCAGGCCTCAATGCGTGCGCGGTCGGCATAGAAATAGCCTTCCTCCGGCTTTGTGTGCAGCGGATGGATGACGCCGCCTGCGGTCGTGATGAACGTGTGATAGTTCGGATAGAACGGCTCGGGGACAATGACCTCGTCGCCGTCGTCCAGCAGACAGTTTGCCGCAATCTGCAATGCTTCGCTGCCGCCGGTCGTAATGAGGATGTCGGACTCGTCCAGTCCAACGCCGATGTTTTCATAGTACTTCCGGATAGCTTCGATCAATTCCGGGATGCCGGGCGAGGCTGCGTAGGCCAGAACCGGCGTGCGGAAATTGTGGATCGCGTCATACAGCGCATCCGGCGTGTGGATATCGGGCTGGCCGATATTCAGATGATAGATTTTTTTGCCGGCTGCCGCTGCTGCCACTGCGTAGGGATGGAATTTGCGCATGGGGGACTGCCCGCATGCAAGCGCTTTGCTGGACAACTTCATAAGAATACCTCCTGTACCCGTATTTTTCGGGATGTCCACCCCGTCTCATGCACAGGGCGTGCATGAAAATTTTATTTATCATACCATATCCCATACTAAAAAATCAATGAAAACGTGTCTGCCGCAGCAAGTTTTTCTACGGCAGCGCAGAAAAGTCATACCATCAGTATGAGTATGTTCCATCTAAATTGTATGAATCGCGTGTTCCATTCCGGCGCGGTATCTGATACGATAGAGGCATCAGGAGGGATGAATATGCAGATCAGACTCGCGGAGAACATCCGCGCACTGCGCAGGCAGCACAGATTCACGCAGGAACAGCTGGCCGAAAGTCTGGGCGTGACGCCCGGCGCAGTCTATAAATGGGAGGCGGGGCTTTCCCAGCCGGAACTGGCGATCATCGTCGAGTTGTCAGACCTGTTCGACACGTCGGTCGATGTGCTGCTGGGCTATGAAATGAAGGACAACCGCCGTCAGACGACGGCAGACCGTCTGCGGCGATACCAGACGGAGAAGGACCGCACAGGGCTTGCGGAGGCAGAAAAGGCGCTGCAAAAATACCCGAACGACTTTGAGATCGTCGAATCTGATCGTAACGTGGCTCATGCAGCAGCTGATCGACGCGGCCTCCGGCCTACCGGGCGCGCTGCCGCTGGGGCAGCTGGCATGGATCACAGGCGGGTTTATCCTGCTGTGCGCCGCGCTGATGCTGCTGAAATACGCGTCAGAGCCGCGCTTCATCGAAAAGGCTATGCGGCAGTATAAGGACTTCGCGTTTCAGAAGCTCACAGAGAAAAGTATTTCCTCCTTCCGCGCAGAAAGCACCGCCGCGTATCTCTCCGCGCTGACCAACGACGCGGCCAGCATCGAGGCGGACGATCTTTCCCAGTTGCTTTCCGTCATTACGAAGGCCGTGACGTTCTTCGGTGCGCTGGCGATGATGCTGTGGTATTCGCCTTTGATGACGGCCATCGCCGCAGGCGTGACCGTCCTGCCGCTTATCGCGTCGCTACTGACGGGCGGGCAGCTGCAAGCCGCGGAAAAGCGAGTCTCCGACCAAAACCGCGACTTTACCGCAGCACTCTCCGACTGTCTCGGCGGATTTTCCGTCGTCAAGACTTTCCGGGCGGAAAAGGAGATCTTCCGCCTGTTTGCCGAGAGCAACCGCGCGCTGGAGCAGGAAAAATTCAGCCGCCGCAGGCTCAAGGCGCTGGTGGGCATGATCGGCGCGACCACCGGAATCATTGCGCAGCTGGGCGTGTTTCTGGCGGGCGCGTATCTGGCGCTGACGGGAAAAGGTCTGACGGCGGGCGCGGTCATTCTGTTTGTCAATCTGATGAACTTCATGATCGAGCCGGTCGCGGAGCTGCCTGCGCTTCTTGCAGCGCGAAAAGCCGCGCGGGGCTTGATTGCCAAGCTGGCAGACGCGCTGGAGCAGGACGAAGTGCAGCCGGACGGTGTCCAGATCGCGCCGCTGATGCGTCAGCTTCGGCTCGAGGACGTACGGTTCAGCTATGACGGAGAAACCGAAATTCTGCGCGGGGTCAGTGCAGTATTTGATGCTGGGAAGGCCTACGCGATTGTCGGCGCAAGCGGAAGCGGAAAATCGACGCTTCTGAATCTCCTGACGACACCCGGCATGGCGTATGCGGGAAAAATTCTTCTCGACGGGACAGAACTGCGCACAGTCTCACCGGAATCCCTGTATGAGACGGTGTCCTGTCCCTGTCCGGCGTTACGCGCATCGTCGTCACGCACACGCTGGAACAGGCGGCGCTGCGCCGCTATGACGGCATTCTCGTTCTGAAGGACGGCCGCATCGCCGAGTCCGGCTCCTTTGACGATCTGATGGCGCAGAAGGGATATTTCTACGCACTGTATACGGTATCGCAATAAACGGACACGCTGCCCGCCCGCGCATACTTCAACATGCCCCTGCTTTCGGAATGGGAAAGCAGGGGCATGTTCTAGTCAGAATCGATTTTGGTTTGCCTGCGGAATCAGAATGCCCACGTTCCGTCGCGGAAGATGGCAACAGTCTTGCCGTCCTCGCAGACGGCATCGATAGCGAGGTCTGCCGATCCGATCATGAAGTCCTCGTGAATCATGGAGTCGTTCACGCCAAGCTTGCGGCATTCGTCCAGCGTCTTGTTCTGGAAGTCCTTGATGGTGTCCGCAAAGCCCATGCCGAGCGCCAGATGGCAGCAGGCGTTCTCGTCGAACAGCGTGTTGTAGAACAGCAGGCCGGTCTGGTTGATGGGAGAATCAAACGGCACAAGCGCACATTCGCCGAGATAGCAGCTGCCCTCGTCCATCTCAATCAGCTTCGTCAGAAGTTCATTATTTTCCTCAGCGTGCCATTCGACGGCCTTGCCCTCGTGGAAGCGGATCCAGAAGCCATCGATCAGCTGGCCCTGATAACTCAGCGGCTTCGTCGCGTAGACGATTCCCTCGGCCACGCCGCGCATCGGGGAGATAAAGCATTCCTCGGTAGGGATGTTGGGGTTGAAGAAAATGCCCTGCAGGCTCGTCTCACCGCCGCCGCAGAATTGCGCCTCGGGAATCATGCCGACGGTGAAGTCGGTGCCGTTGGAGGACTTGTAGCGCAGTTCCCGGATGTGCAGATTGTTGAGATATTCGCAGCGATCGTTCAGATCCTTGTTGTGGTCGTTCCATGCCTGGATGGGATCGCCCGTTACGCGCGAGGTCTTCAAAATGGCGTCCCACAGCTTTTCCACGGCCTGCGACGCACGCAGTTCCGGGAAGAGTTTCTTGGCCCACTTTTCGCCCGGCACAGCGGCGATACACCACTGATACTTGTTCTCGATCTGGTCGCGGTAGCCCTTGACAATGGGATACTTGGCCTGCTGGGCCTTGGCCATTTTCTCCTGGTTCACACCGCGCAGACCGTCGGGATCCTCGCTGATGAGGTAGACGCGGCAGGGAATGGTGTCAACATAGTGCTGCCAGCGGGCTTCTTCATAATTATCAAGCGTAGAGAGCGTCTTGAGCGAACGGTAGCGCACATGCAGCTTCGTAAGCGGTTGATAACTCCAGTCAACGACGACCTTTTTTGCTTTCAGCTTATAGCATTCGTCAACGAGCATCGCCACAAATTCCGGCTGGTCAAGTTCGGCCGTGATAAAGACCTCCTGCCCCTTCTGAACATTTGCACCGACCTTGGCGATGAGTTTTGCGTATTCCCGCAGGACTGTTTTTTTCATAAAAAAGCCTCCATTGCTTTTGTTTTTATCGAATTTGCCCTCATAGTTTATCACAGATTATCCGCGTTGAAAAGACATCCGGTGAAAATTCGCCCTTGCGGGCCTGCGCCGGGCGCGGTATACTGAAAGAAAACGACACATGGAGGGTTCTTTCATGCTTACTGATCAGCTTTTTGACTTTCTTGCCGCCAGCCCCAGCTGCTATCATGCCGTGCAGGCGCTTGCGAAGCGGCTGGAGCAGAACGGCTATACGCAGCTGCGGGAACAGGACGCGTGGACGCTGACACCGGGCGGAAAATACTTCGTCACGCGCAACGGCTCGTCGCTCCTGTCCTTCCGCATCCCGCAAAGTGCGCCCGCAGGCTTCCTGATGGCCGCCGCGCATACCGACTCCCCTACCTTCAAGATCAAGCACAACCCGGAGAAAAAGTCCGGCCCGTATGTGCAGCTGTCAACAGAAAAATACGGCGGCATGCTCATGGGCACATGGTTTGACCGGCCGCTTTCCGTTGCGGGCCGCATCGTGACGGCGAAGGACGGAAAGCTGGAGACAAAGTTGGTCAATGTAGACCGCGATCTGGCTGTGATCCCCTCTGTCGCCATCCACATGAACCGCGCCGCAAACGAGGGCTTCAAGTTCATGGCAAACATTGACACACTCCCGCTCTATGGCATGCAGGAATCCTCCGGCAGCTTCCGCAGCGTCGTGGCCAAGGCTGCGGGCGTGCAGGAGGACGAGGTGCTCGGAGAAGACCTGAGTCTGTATGTGCGCACACGCGGCACTTGCCTCGGCGCGAAAAACGAGTTTATTCTCGCTCCGCGGCTGGACGATCTCGGCTGCGTGTTTGGTCTGCTCGAGGGCTTTCTGGCAGCGAAGGCCTCCGGCAGCGTGCCGGTTTTCTGCGCATTCGATAATGAAGAGGTCGGCAGCGAGACGAAGCAGGGCGCAGCGTCGAGTTTGCTTTCCGATACGCTCCGGCGCATCGCGCTTGCGCTGGGTCTGAACGAGGAAGGGTTTCTGCGCATGCTTGCACAGAGTTTCCTTGTCTCGGCGGACAACGCCCACGGCGTGCACCCGAACCACCCGGAATACGCCGACATGACCAATACGCCGCGCCTGAACGGCGGCGTCGTCATCAAATTCAACGCCAACCAGCGCTACACGACCGATGGCGTCTCCTGCGCGCTGTTCACAGCAGTCTGCCGTGAGGCGGGCGCCCCCGTGCAGGTCTACGCGAACCGCTCCGACATGCCGGGCGGCTCGACGCTCGGCTCCATCGCCACAACGAAAGTCTCCGTCCCGAGCGTGGACATCGGCCTTGCGCAGCTGGCCATGCACTCGTGCGTGGAATCGGCGGGCGCAGAGGACCTCGACGCGCTGGTCAAGGCCATGACGTGCTATTACGGAAAGACCTTGACACGAAGCGGGGAACAGATCACGTTCTGAGTACGCCTAAAGGCTCCCTCTCATACGGGTGTAGGGGTCGATGCCCACATCGGCCCGGCAGAATGTACCGCTTTTTACGGAAATCTGTGGCGAATTCGTAACTTCCCAGTGGGCCGATGTGGGCATCGGCCCCTACAGGGCACTGTGCAGATTTGCAGCTGCCCAGCGGGCGGAGCAGGGCCCCGCCTCTACCAACCGCATTTGATTTTTTGTTACTATATAATAGAAAAAAAGGAGGAAGATCCATCATGGGCATGATCCTGACGGACGAACAGCAGGCAATTCTGGACGGCGCCAAGGGCGAAACCATGGCGAAGGTCATGAAAACGCTTGTTATGTTCGGCGAAGCATTCCACGCGGAGAAGATGGTTCCGGTCACGAGCCGGTATAATCATCTTGTCACATCCTTCGGCCTCGGCGTTTTGCAGCCGGTGTATGATCTTATGCAGCAGCTGATCGACGCAGGCGCCGTATCCGGCCAGCAATTCTCAGCAGACCCCCGCCCGCTCGACCCCAATGTCCCGGCAAACCCTCTGCAGCAGCTTGTGTTCAAGAAATTTATGTACAACAAGCAGGCTTTCTATGAGGGCCAGCTGGAAAAACTCGGGCTGCTCAGTAAGGACGCATTCACCTGCACCTGCTATATGCCCGAGGTTGGCAACAAGCCCGAAAAGGGCGAGGTGCTCTCGTGGTCGGAATCCTCCGCCGTCGTGTACGCCAACTCCGTGCTCGGCGCGCGCTGCAACCGCAATTCCGGCATTATGGACATCATGGGCTCCATCGTCGGCTTTGTGCCGTATTTCGGTCTGCTGACCGACGAAGGACGCCGGGCAACGTGGGTCATCAAAATCGAGACGTCCAAAAAGCCCGAAGCGCAGCTGCTTGGTTCGGCCATCGGCATGAAGGTCATGGAAGACGTACCTTATGTCGTAGGCCTTGACAAGTGGCTTGGCACAGAACTGAATGATGCAGCCTGCACCTATCTCAAGGACTTCGGCGCGGCGACTGCGTCCAACGGCGCGGTGGGTCTGTACCACATCGCAAACCTCACCCCCGAGGCAAAGGAGCAGGGCGAGGCGCTGGTTGCCGAAGACGCGAAGGTCTATGTGATCGACGACGCGGAACTCCAGCGCGTGAAGGACAATTATCCCGTTGTTTGGAAGAATAAGGATGCAAAGCCGAGGCTTTGCTTCATGGGCTGTCCGCATATGTCACTCGAGCAGCTGAAAACCTGGACCGACCGCGTGGAAAAGGCGCTTGCAGAGGCAGGCCGCAGCAAAGTCTGCATCCCCACAGTCTTCACCGCCGCGCCCGCCGTTTTGAAGGAGTTTGAGAAAACGCCCTATGCCGCCCGGCTCAAAAAAACCGGCGTCATCACGTCCTATATCTGTCCGCTTATGTACATGAACAACCCGCTCTGCGGCAAAATGCCGGTCATTACCTCATCCAACAAGCTGCGCACCTATACGACCGCGCGCTACTATACCGACGATGAAATCCTCGTCCAGATCACGAAAGGAGGCGCACACGCATGAAGACCTTTCAGGGCCGCGTCGTGACGCCCGGCTGCGCACAGGCTGAAGCGCTTGTGACGCACGGCGGACTCAATACGCTCGCTTCGTTCCAGAAATCGCTCCAATTCGGCGATAAGACCGCCAAATGCGGCGACCAGAATAACCCCGACCTCTACGGCAAGCCCATGGCGGGCAAGGCGCTCTGTCTGCCGCAGACCATCGGCTCGACCACGGGCGGACTGGTGCTCTACTGCGCCTGCGCCATGGACCGGCAGCCGGCGTGTATGCTGTTTGCCAACCCCATCGATTCTCTGGCAGCCGCCGGGGCGATTCTCGCCGACGTATGGCTCCAGCCGGGAAAAATGCCGGTCGTTGACTCGCTGGGTGAGGAATTCCTCTCCTACGTCAAGGACGGCATGACCGTCACCATCGGCCCGAACGGCATCGTGACAGTCGAGTAAGCACCGAACCACACACAGATTTGAATCAGGAAAGGGGCCGACAGCATTGTCGGCCCCTTTCCGCATTCTTTATTCAAACCGTCTGTGCTCATTTTCCCAGCGTCTGCCCGGCGCGGCGGCTATAGAGTTTGGCAAGACCACCCTCGCTTGTCTCACGGAAGGCGCGGTTCATGCTGATGCCGGTTTCGTACATCGTGCGCACGACCATGTCGAACGAAATCGTTCTTGTTCCGACCAGCATATGGGCCAGATTCGCCGAGTCGATGGCGCGCTTGGCGGCGACGGCGTTGCGCTCGATGCAGGGAATCTGCACAAGGCCGCAGATGGGATCGCACGTCAGGCCGAGATGGTGCTCCATGGCGATCTCGGCGGCGTATTCGATCTGCTCGATGGGGAATTCCATCAATTCGCACATCGCGGCAGCGGCCATGGAGCAGGCCGAGCCGATCTCCGCCTGACAGCCGCACTCCGCGCCGGAGATGGACGCGTTGCGCCGGATCAGGTTGCCGATGATGCCCGCCACGCCCAGCGCGTGGGCCATGCGCAGGTCGGAATAGTGGTATTTGCCCTGTAAGTACATGAGAACAGCGGGCAGCACGCCGCAGCTGCCGCAGGTCGGCGCAGTGACAATGGTGCCGTTGGCGGCGTTCTGCTCGGCGGCGGCAAAGGCGTACGCACAGACCAGCTGCAGTTCCCGCACCTGCGGGATCTCCTGCGCATGCTGCCGCTCATAGAGATAACGCGCCTTGCGCTGCACATTCAGGCCGCCCGGCAGAATGCCGGTTGCCTCCAGTCCCTCTTCGACCTCGGCGCGCATGGTGTGCCAGATGGTCTGCAAAAAGTCCCAGATCTCCGCCCCCTCGTTCAGTTCAACGTATTCGCGCAGCGAGATATACCGCCAGCGGCAGTATTGTGCGATCTCAGCAAACGAATTTTCTGGGTACACGTCGTCTGGCTCCGACGACTCGCGGCCCTCGATTACGATATCGCCGCCGCCGATGGACTCCACGCGCATGGACGCGAACTTTTCCTCTCCCTTATAGGCGGCAAAGTCCAGCGTGTTCGGATGGCGCAGATCGCCGGGATCCTTCTGCGAGAAAATGATCTCCGTCGGGGTCGGGGCAAGAACCTCACTCAGAACGCGGTCAGTGCCATGGCCGACGCCGGTCAGAGCCAGAGAGCCGTAAAGCGTGACCTCATAGCGTTCTGCATCGGGGTTTTCCTGTTTGAAGATGCGGGCTGCGCGCTCCGGCCCCATGGTATGGGAACTGGACGGACCCTTTCCAACTTTATAAAGATCACGAATGGATTTCATGAGAAGCTTCCTCCGATCGTATCGTTTCACCACATGATACCAGAGAACGCTTCAAATTACAACCTTAATTCAGGGCGGCTGCGTACTTTATTCGGAGCCGCCCCGGGCCGTCTGGTTCCGGCTCCGCCGGGCCAGCGCTTCGAGCGACAGTTCGCCCGCAAGCTTAAAGAGTGCATCGCGCAGCACCTGCTCCATGGGCAGGCCGGCCGCGCGGGCGACGGACGCGTAAAATTCCTCCGTCGCCGAATCGAGTGGGATACAATAGATCATGGCATGCGAACCTCCAATATTGCCTGCGTTCAGGTATCTCATCTTATGTACAGACGCTTGACAAGTGTGATAAAATAATTCCATTGACTGAAAAAGTATTCCCGAAAGGATGAAGCGATATGGCGAAAGAAAAGAAAGTCGAGCAGATCACCGATATGGAGGTCGATTTTGCCCAGTGGTACACCGATATCTGCCGCAAGGCAGAACTGGTCGAGTATGCGTCCGTCAAGGGCTTTACGATCCTGCGTCCCTATGGTTACGCGATCTGGGAAAACATCCAGCGTATCATGGACGCGGAGTTCAAGAAGACCGGCCATGAAAACGTTGCGATGCCCGTCCTGATCCCCGAGAGTCTGCTGAAAAAAGAAGGCGAACTGGTCAACGGCTTTGCGCCCGAGGTCGCGTGGGTCACGATGGGCGGCAGCGAAAAGCTGGAAGAGCGTCTGGCCTTCCGTCCGACGTCCGAGACAATGTTCTGCGATCATTGGTCGCGCGTGCTGCAGACTTACCGCGAACTGCCGATGCTCTATAACCAGTGGTGTTCCGTCATCCGCTGGGAGAAGACGACCCGCCCGTTCCTGCGCTCGAGAGAGTTCTGGTGGCAGGAGGGCCACACCATCCACGAGACAGCCGAGGAGGCCATTCACGAGACGGAGCAGCAGCTGAACTGCTACGCCGACTTCTTTGAAAACGTCCTCGCCATCCCCGTCGTACCCGGCCAGAAGACCGAAAAGGAAAAGTTCGCGGGTGCGGAGGCGACGTATACCGTCGAGTGTCTCATGAAGGATCACAAGGCGCTGCAGGGCGCGACGAGCCATTATTTCGGTGACAAGTTCTCCAGAGCCTACAACGTGACCTTTACCGGCCGCGACAACACGCTGCAGTATCCGTTCCAGACCTCCTGGGGCTCCACCACGCGTATGATCGGCGCAGTCATCATGGCCCACGGCGACAATAACGGCCTCGTCCTGCCGCCCAAGATCGCCCCCATCCAGGTCATCGTCCTGCCCGTTGCCATGCACAAGGCAGGCGTTCTGGAAAAGGCCTCGGAACTGAAAGACCATCTGATCAAGGCGGGGCTTCGCGTGAAGCTTGACGATTCGGATAACTCCATGGGCTGGAAGTGCGCGCAGTATGAAATGAAGGGCGTGCCCGTGCGCGTGGAGATCGGCCCGCGCGATATCGAGGCCGGTCAGTGCGTGCTTGTCCGCCGCAACGACGGCGAAAAGACGATCGTCGCACTGGAAAACCTTGAAGCTGCTGTGCAGGAGCAGCTGGAACTCGTCCAGAAGGGCATGTTTGAGAAGGCAAAGCAGAATCTCGACAACCACATTTATGAAGCGCATTCGCTCGAAGAGGCCAAGCAGCTGCAGGCCGAGCACGGCGGCTTCATCAAGACAATGTGGTGCGGCGAACTCGAGTGCGAACTCAAGATGAAGGAAGAGGGCGGCATGTCCTCCCGCTGCATGCCGCTCAAGCAGGAACACCTCGGCGATACCTGCCCGATCTGCGGCAAGCCCGCCAAGAAAATGATCTACTGGGGCATCGCATACTAATCCCCGGCTCCGACGTGTCAAGCCGCCGCACAACGCGGCGGCTTGTTCCGTCGAGGCCTAACCGCCAAAGTGCAAACCAGCGGAGCGTTTGCGCTTTGGAAGGAGGAAACAGGCTCAGAGGATAAGAGGCTTCGCGCACAGCGAGGACTCGTTCCGTCGAGGCCGGTTCCGACGCACCTTCGGCGGCCCAATCTTTTTTCCTTGCGCGGGAAAAGATTGGGGAGAAAAGGGCGCTGGGACGCAGTCGGTGCATTCTGCGGATACGTTTTTGGCAAGCATCAATTATTAAGTCCCTACGAGCACTATGGTACGCGCCGCCTGTTACGAAACAACAAATTTGCTAGCAGTTGCCTTTGAATAGCTGCAGCAAATTAGCCTTGCACTCAAAACTTGCAAGGTAGTACGGATCCGCCAAGGCCCTGTAGGGGCCGATGCCCACATCGGCCCGTTGAGAAGTTACAAATTTTCCGAAGATTTCCGTAAAAACGCAGTGAATCAAAGCCTCCCCTTGCCGCGTTCTGCGCGGTAAGGGGAGGTGTCATTTGCGCCAGCAAATGACAGAGGGGATAAACCGCAGATTTTAGAGTGCTCCAAAATTTGCGGTCTTCCCCCTTCTCTTCTTTTTCAGCGCAAATTTTTTAAAAACCCTATTGACAAATCCGGATATCATCGTTATACTATAACCGTAATGATAATTATTATCAGTATTAATTCAACAAGGAGTTTTGCCTATGTCCACTGTCCGCAAGCACAGCCATAAGCGCGACGCGATCCTCGAATGCCTGCGCTACACAACGAGCCATCCGACGGCGGAATGGGTCTACACGCAACTCAAGCCCACCATCCCCGACCTGTCACTTGCGACGGTCTATCGAAACCTCGCCATGTTCAAGGCTGAGGGCACGATCGATTCCGTCGGCGTCTACGACGGGCTCGAACGCTTTGACTTCCGCACCGACCCACACGCGCATTTTATCTGCCGTGTCTGCGGCGCGGTCAGTGATATTAACTGGCTCGAACTTCCCGAGGATACGCTTTCCGAGGTTGAACGGCAGACAGGCTCCAAGGTTGAAAGCTGCCGCATCGCCGTCACTGGCGTCTGCGCCGGCTGCGTGAAAAAGGACGCGCACTGACATTCATCTATCCACAATTTTATCATTAAAAATATTTTACGGAGGAATTTATCATGAAGAAATTTGTTTGCAAAGTCTGCGGTTACATCTACGAAGGCGACGCTGCTCCGGCAGAATGCCCCGTCTGTCATGCGAAGAGCAACATGTTTGAGGAAGTCAAGGGCGATCTGACCCTGGCTGCCGAGCATGAGTACGGCATTTACGCCAAGACTGTCAAGAATAACCCCGACATTCCCGAAGCTGACAAACAGTATATCTTCGACCAGCTGAAGGCCAACTTCAACGGCGAATGCTCTGAGGTCGGCATGTACCTCTGCATGGCCCGCATCGCCCACCGCGAGGGCTATCCGGAGATCGGCCTGTACTGGGAAAAGGCCGCTTACGAAGAGGCAGAACACGCCGCCAAATTCGCCGAAATGCTCGGCGAGGATCTCGAACCCAACATGAAGGCCACCACGAAGGACAACCTCAAGTGGCGTGTTGACTGCGAATTCGGCGCAACGCAGGGCAAGTTTGATCTGGCTAAGTGTGCCAAGAAGAACAACCTCGATGCCATCCACGACACTGTCCATGAAATGGCCAAGGACGAAGCAAGACACGGCCGCGCGCTCAAGGGCCTGCTGGACCGCTACTTCAAGTAAGATGGAATACACGGAAAACACCGTGATCTGCAACTGCAAGCATGTGACCTTGGCGGACATTGACGACGCTCTACAGAGAAGCGCGCGCTTCTCCGATGTGGAGAAGGAGTTTGCCGAGGTACAGAAGCTGACCAGCTGCTCGACCGGCTGCGGCGGTTGCCACGATAAGATCATGGCAGTCCTCTCCGAGCGGCTCAGCGGCTGAGAATAAAGGAGAATTTGAACATGAAATATGTCTGCGATATTTGCGGCTATGTCTATGACCCGGAGGTCGGCGATCCCGACAATGGCGTAGCCCCCGGCACACCCTGGGAGGAAGTTCCCGAGGATTGGGTCTGCCCCCTGTGCTCGGTCGGCAAGGACCAGTTCAGCGCGGAAGAATAAGCCTTAATTTAGAGCAGGAGAGGATGCCATTCCTCTCCTGCTTTTTTGCGCTTTCCGCAGCGCCAGCAAACGCTATGCAAATCAGATTATCCAGCGGTTGACCAACGGGATCTTTTTTAAAAGCAAATAGATGCAGTAGCTGCCTGAGAGGCACAGCAGCGCAAGGAACGGAACCGAAATGGCTGGGCGGAAGCAGCTGGTTGAAAAGCCAACATGGGCCAACACACGCAGAACCAGCAGATGCACCAGATACACACAAAACGAGCCGCTGGATAACGCCTTTGCTATACGTTCCATTTTTCTGTTTTCCTTTTTCCCAATCCGAATACAGAGCGAAAAGAAGCCTGCCGCGAGGAAACAGGGCCCCGGCGACAGGCCTTCCAGCAGCTGCGCAGACAGCTTTCCTGTACGGATAGAGCGAGGCCATGTACCGGCAAAACAGATGATGAACCCGATGAGGATCATTGCAGCCGTCAAATGTACCGGGAGCGGCTTACGCTTTATCAGAAAATGCCCCAGCCAGGTGCAGCCGATCGCACCCCAGGCCAGCGTGAGCGGCCATTGCAGAAAAATGCCGGAAAACGCTTGGAGAAGCCCGAGACTTTTGAGCGTTGGAAGCAGCACGCCATATAGAATCCAGAATGACAGCGCGTAGCGCTCCGTTTTTTCATCTGCATGTGCTGCAAACGTGTATGTAATCGGCAATGCAGCATATACCAATAGCATGATATGCAGGAAATACAGATGGCCCTCATGCTGGCCGCGCAGCAATTCCAGCAAAATCGTATGCAGCGCTTCTGCGGTAAGCTTCTCGTGCAGAAAGCGCGGGATCACTTTATAAACAGCCGCCCATACAAACAGCGCAAGCAGGATGTGCGGAATATTTCGGTTCCAGATATGCCGGACGGACAGACCGCCGCTTCTATCCATAAACAGGACACCGCTGCACATTAAGAACATCGGAACAGCACCTCTTGCAAGGCTGCTCCAAAACAGACCTTCCAGCCACGCAGCGCTCCCGATCTGCCTGCCGAGCAGGACCTCACTGGATACATGAATCACCACAACGCAGAGAATCGCAAATGTTTTCGCGTAATCAACAGCGGAGATTCTCCTTCCGGTCACAGCGTCTGGCGTTTTCTCAAAAGGCTGCACAATGTACCTCCTATCAGAATATATTTTTGAATCATCCTGCAAGCACATTCTGCCTAAAAGTAGATAAATCAATTTTAAGCTCGATATATTCTTATGTCAAGTTGATTATTCGCCTTTTGAACTGTTTCGGTTGCCTGATCCGGTCTGTAAAATAACCTTTAAGGGGGCAGATGTTTATGGAACTGGATTATTTTGAAATCGGCAAGAGACTCGCCCGCCGCAGAAAGGATCTGGGCTTGAAGCAAACCGAGGTCTGCGAACGTGCCGGTATCAATGATAAATATTTGTCCTGCATTGAGCGCGCGGCGTCCATCCCATCGCTGGACGTCGTCATGCGGCTTTCCTTCGCCTTGGACTGCACCCCGGATGAATTTCTGGTAGGCAGCGTGAAGTATGACGACGCACAATGGAGAGACGTTGCAGAACTCCTGCGTAATATGAATACAAAAAAGCTGGATTTGGCAAAGAGCTTTTTGCTGTGGCTGAACAAACAAGAACTATAGAAAATCCATTTACCTTATGAAAGTTAAAATGTGACAGTTCAGTACTTACTGAAAAAACGGTACGAGGATATTTCCTCATACCGTTTTTCTTATGCCTGCTCCCTTACAAATTGAGCAAGATTGCGATACATTGTTTCTGTTATTTTTGGAGGAAGCTTCAAGCCCGCCTCCGTTTGTTTCAGTCCTTCAAAAGGAACCGCTTCCAGACACTTCTGGATATCCTGTCTTGATAGTAATTTAACGGTGTACGGCCTTTTATTGTCAAGAAATGCAATCGACAGAAGGAACTCCTGCACTGTTTTACTGTTTAGCAGCAGCATCATGCTGTAAGCGATATCATAATCATAAAATGCCAAAAAATAAGCAGTATCATCGGTCATAACAGGTTTGCTTGCATACAGCAGACAGAACAGCGGTTTTTTGTAGAAACCAGAAAGTGCAACTTTATACGGAGCAAAACTATAGTCTCCAATTCCAAACATAGAGAATGGGGCAGTTTCTTTATATATCACGCTTTTCCGTTTATCAAAACTCTCTATGTTATCATTTAGGTATTTCCAAGTAAGCGGGTACTCTTTTTGGATGTATGCGGTATCTTGTTTCGGCTTCGTTTGTGTTACGATAACAAATTTGGAGAAGTCATGTATGATTGGTTTTTTGAAATGGCTGGATTTAACAAGCGGAAATACCAGTCCATTTTCAAGACGAACCGCCGTTTTGTTTTTGTTTATGAAGTCATTATCCTTGCGGTCAAGTTCCATCACTTTCCCACAGTCATGCTTTACACCTTGCCTCCATACAAATTGGCATTTGCCTTCAAGCTCTGTTATTGTCCTCGCAGTTTTAACTGTATCACCGCTGACAATCAATGTATCAATCACGGATTTCTTATCAAAATCTTTGACTTCACAGACAATTTCTCCCGCACAAGCTTCATCTGTAGATAACTTGATTATAAGAACGCACGCAGAAGCAGAGATACCGAATATCTTACTGCTATTAAAATTTAGCATCTCGACTTTTTGGTATGCAATGTGATTCCTTGACAGTTCTGAAACCACATTTCTTGCAACCGAAGTTTTGCACAACATGCAAATTGTGCTATTTGTGTGCTTGTATTCGCCAATCAGCTTCAAAATAATATATTCGCAAATATCAAAGTTGGACGAACCTGTAATTGCTTCAATCCCCCGCAAGCCCTTGAAATTGGTTTTAGGGGGAAGATTGAAAGACAACTCAGAATTTGTAGCCCAAGGCGGATTCCCAATGACCAAAACACAATCTTCGCCGCAAAGAGTTTTGGTACTGACATTAAAAATGTCATTTGTTTCAATCGTGGCAGATGGGACTTCTATTCTGGCAGCGTCTGCACGTTTCGCATTGACTTCTATTCCAATCAATTTGCTGCATGCAAACGTATTTGATGCAGCAAGAAGAAAATTCCCGACGCCGCAAGTAGGTTCCATAATCGCTGCTGCATCTTCTGCCAAACGGCTTTCTTTGATGTAATTACAGACTCTATAGCAAAAATCCAACGGAGTTTGGTAATCGCCAAATTCTTTTTTCACATTACCAGACAAAATTAACGACCCCTCCAACGGAATTGTTCAGTTCTATCACGCGCTTATATTGTAACCTCCATTGAAGAGCGTTGCTAATCGTTAAGTAACCTTGCTGTGGAGGATTTGCAAGTATTTCGTCCGCAAGGTCGCTGTATGTAATTTCATCGCCCGGAACATTTCTGTCGTAAAGCAGACCAATAATATCATCTTTGTTTGCATGAACAGACAGCATTTGCCTCAACGCTGCCGTGATTGTGTAGTCGGCCGTTCTGTCTGCTTCGATAAACGTACAGTGCGTTATATGCAGGGTACAAGTTGTTTTCGTGTCTTGTTTGTTATATACAAAAACAAGCAGATTATATCCTAATCCAAAATTTTTTGACGAGCGGATTTGAAAGGGCAGCTGCTTTGCGGTTGGACATAACTTGTCGTCTTTATATCTGTATTTACAGATGGCAAATCAATGCCGGAAGCGCTGCTGCCAACGGTCATTGTATACTTCCTGCTTAGATGGTTTTGAAACAAATGCTCTACATATGTGCCTACCGCCTTGCCATCCGTTACCCCAATCAAGGAACTGTGATTCTGTGCAGAAAGCATTTGACTGAACGCTTTCGCTTCTTCGATGAGAATGTCTATTGTTAATTCCATGCGGATTCTCCTCATGCTGAATTTTTAATTATTATATCATAACAAGGCGGAAACATCCAGTATTCCGCGAAAGCATCTGTTTTTTAGAAGCGCACGAAAGCGGCTGCCTTGCAAGCAGCCGCTTTCGTTTATGTTTCTGAATCATCTGTTCGGAATATGAAAATATACTGTGCGTGGTAGACCGCGCCGTCCTCGCCCTGCAGGTCGGCGGCGACGGTATATTTCGCATTGGGACCGGTGAGCGGGAGACAGTCGCCGGGCAGATCGTCCTGCGTGAGCGTCTGCCGCGCGCCGCCGCGCAGCGGCTCGACCGTTACGGTGTACGGCCCGGCCAGCGGCAGGGCAAACAGCAGCTGCACCTCCTGCGCACTGCTTCCATAGTCGTTATAACGCCACTCCTCGGGCTCCTGCAGAACCCTGACCGTCCCGTCCGCCGCTGTCAGGGTCAGGGAATTGCACAAAACGCGGTCCATTTCTCCGTCCGGGAAAACAAGGCACAGCTCCGGCAGCGGCGCGATGAGGGTGTCAAGATAGGCCCAGTCGGTGGGGGTTCGCAGATAATAGCTGTCCGTATGAAAATCCGGGCCGTCCCACAGGCGCGCGACGTGAACCGCCTGATCCAGCAGGCGGACACTCAGCCGCCCCTGCGGCGTGTCGAACATGACGGTCAGCTCCCGCTGTTCGCCGGAGGCGTATTCGTCGAGCTTCTCTGTATACAATTCCGGCTCCAGCGACGCGAGATAGTCCTTCAGCGCGTCTTCGTCCATGCAGGTGCCATCCCTGCCGCGCGGATCGTTCCACGGGTCGACGCTGCTGACCGTCACGGCGCTTAAGTCCTGCCCGTCGAAGATCCGCTGCGTACCCGGCTGCGCGTCATAGGCCAGCGCCACATAGCCGGAGCACATCGCCAGCACAAACAGCGTCAGCCCGACCAGAATCGCGCCCGTGCGCTTTTTCTCCGGCTTCATGATATTTTTCAGCCGGTAGCGCAGTGCGCCCGCCGTCGCGGACAAACAGGTCGTGAAGCCCCGCTCGTCCCCCGCGGTCTGTAACAGCAGCTCTGCATACTGCCGCCGGACGGGCTGCGGCTCGTCCAGAAGGACGGATTCGTCGCAGCTGAGCTCAAAATCATCGGCGCTTTTGCGCATGGCGGCCCACATGAGCGGATTGAACCAGCACATGGCCGTGCAGAACGTCAGAAATAGCTTCGCCTCCGGGTCACCGCGGGAGATATGAATGATCTCATGCCGCAGGATGAGCGACAGTTCCTCCTGCGTATACTCGCGCATGGGCAGCACGATGCGGGTCGTCCGGTTATACAGGCCGATGGACAGCGGCGTCGTGACCGCGTCGGAGCGCACGAGCTTCCACTTGCATTTCCGGATCCACGCACGTTCCAGCTCGATCTCCCAGACATGCAGCGTCTGCCGGTCCGTGACCGGAACGGCGTTTTTCAGAATCCGGCGGCGGAATGCAAGGTGCGACCCGATCTTCCGGACCATCACGCCCACCGCGCCCGCGGCCCAGATCGCCAGCAGCACATAGACGAGCGTCCCCGGCGCGTGCAGGACGAGCTTTTTCCCGTCCGTGGGCAAATCGAGCCTGCCGACAAACACGTATATCCAGTCCGGCAGCAGCCAGAGCATCGCGCACACGCGAGCGGAGACCCATCTGCGCAGCCACGGCATCACGGCCATCAGGAGCACATAATAGACCCCCAGCTCCAGAAACACGCGCATCAGCGCGCACAGCGTGAGCTGCACCGCCATCTGCGCCCCACCGACGATCACACCGAGAATCGGATAGAGCAGCATCATCATTGGCAGATAATAATAGCCGCCGAAGGGCAGGAAGCGCGGCCGCTCATGCTCTTCCCTACCCGCCCGGTCTGCCAGCTCCCGCTCGGAGCGGTCCCAGACGACCCACGCGAGAACTCCGCCGCACAGCACCCCGAACAACAGCCGCAGCGCCATCGCCGCGCTCATAGCGTGCCCTCCCGCAGAAGCTCGCGCAGCTCCTCCAGCTCCTCCGCCGTTAAGCCGCTTGCGCACAGCGCGGCGGCAAACGCGGGCAGACTCCCGCCGCAGAGGGTATCATAGAATTTCCGACCCTGCCGGGCCAGATACGCCTCCCGCGCGACCAGCGGCCAGTATTCCGCGCTGCGGCCCGTCTTTTCAATGCGCAGAAATCCCTTGTCCGCCAGCCGCGACAAAACCGTCAGCAGTGTCGTCGGGGCCATCGGGTGGGTCTGATCCAGAATTGCGCCGATCTGTGCGCGCTTCGCCGGAACCGCACAGGCCCAGACGGCCTGCATAACTTCCAATTCCGCGTCCGGCAGTGTCCGAATGCGTTCTGCCATGGTGCATCATTCCTCTACATTTGTAGTATATTTGCATTCTACATCTGTAGAGGAATTTTGTCAAGACGCTTTTGCCTGTATCTGTCCCCGGAGGAACACGGCGAGCGCCTGCCCGAAAATTCTGGCTGCGCGCAGCGCCTCGGCCAGCGTATTGCCGCTTGCGCCGACCTCGACGAGTAAAGAGCCGGGCGTCTCGTGCTGGTTAAAGCGCTCGGTGCGCAGGTCGAGATTCCGGCACAGGCCGGGCGCCGCCCGGTTCAAAAGCGCCTGCACCTTCAGTGCGTTTGCAAGATTTTCCTGCCAGTCCGGGTGCGTCAGGCCTCCCTCGTCCGTGCCGACCACGAGCATCAGTTCCGCGCACGCTTCACCGTCAATCTCCGCTGTCAGTGCGACAGGATTTCCGTCCGCGTCCTCTGCCGCATCGCGGTGGACATCCAGAACCATCTGGATAGACGGATATTCCGTCAGATAGTCTTCGATGGTCTGCCGCATGCGCTCGTATGCGCCGTTGTAATTCGGGTAGTCATTCGGCTGCGTGTCGTGCAGGACGGAAATGCCCGCCTCTGTGAGAATATCCGCGATCTCATCGCCCACACGAATGACAGAATACCGCTCGTCCAGCGTCCGCAGTGAATCCGACTCCGGATACTCAAAGCCGGCCTCCATGGTGTATGCCTCGCTCGAGTGCGTATGTACGATCAGGACCGCCGGCCCGTCCTGCGAAATGGAAAGCGCCGAGGGCCGGGTCAGCAGCGCCTGCTTGTCCGGCCGGTAGCTGCACGCCCCGGCAATGGAAATTGCGTCCGCCTCGTCTGCGGAAAACATGAGCGGTGCTTCGACCGGCTCTGCCTCCGGCTCCGGGGACTCGTCCGGCTCATCCGGTGCCTGAGGTTGTGCGGGCGGTTCGTCCGGCATGCGCTCCGGCTCCAAAATTTCCAGCAGAAACACGTCCGGCTCGTCCGGTGTTTCGGGCTTCGGTGCAAGTCCGACCGCCGAATCCAGCGCCGCCGACACGCCCGTCGCCAGAAGCAGCCGCACAATCACGGCAAACGCCACAAGGCTCATGCAGAACCTGTTTTCCATACTGCGGTATTTCATATGCTTCGCCCCCATCACAGTATATGCGCGCAAACAGGCAGACAGAACCGGCAGTTTCTGCGCCAAACAGAAAGAAAAAACCGTTTGTCCGCACTTTCCCCATTGAATTTCCGGCCAGCGTCGTTTATAATATGCAATAAGTATCAGCATGCAGGAGGGACACGGCTTGGCACAGGTTTTGGCAGTCATCTCCGGCAAGGGCGGCACGGGCAAGACTTCGCTCTGCGCGGGCGTCGCATCGTGTCTGGCGATGGAGGGACAGCGCGTGCTGTGCGTCGATCTCGACGTTGGCCTGCGCAACCTCGATATTGCGCTCGGCATGTCCGACATGGCGGTTCTGCCATTTACGTCTGTCATGCGCGGGGAATACTCTCTGCAGCAGGTATCGCAGCATCCGACGATTGAAAATCTTGCCCTGCTCACTGCCCCCGTGACCGAAGATGCCGAGACGGTTGACACGGAAACATTTGGGAAGCTTCTCGCCGAAGCCCGCGGCAGCTATGACTGGATTCTGCTGGACGCGCCCGCAGGCGTAGGAAGCCTGTTTCGGATGGCGATTCGATTTGCAGACGAAGCAATGCTTGTCACGCTGGCAGGCCCTGCGTCGCAGCGGGACGCTGCGCGCACGGCGGAGTTATTGCTGCAGGAGCGGCAGATCCCGGCGCGCCTTGTCGTCAACCGGGCCGTTCCGAAGCTGTTTGCCCGCATGCGTGCGACGGTCGATGATGTGATGGACGGCGTGGGGCTGCCGCTGCTCGGCATTGTACCGGACGACGCCTCCGTCACGCTGGCCGCAGCGGAGGGCAAGCCGCTTGTACAATACACCTACCACGGCGCGGCGCTGGCCTGTCTGCATATCGCAAAGCGGCTTTGCGGGCAGCGCGTTCCGCTGATGAAAATCACTCGATAAAGCGTACATAAAGGAGCTGAGCGTATGAACATCACCCTTATGGCACACGATAAAAAGAAAGAACTCATGGTGCAGTTCTGCACCGCGTATAAAAGCATCCTGTCCAAGCACTCGCTGTCGGCAACGGCGGCGACGGGGCGCCTGGTATCCGAGGCGACAGGCCTGCCCGTCACGCTCTTCCTGTCCAAGAGTCAGGGCGGGCATCAGCAGATCGATGCGCGCATCGCGTATAACGAGATCGATCTTGTCATCATGTTCTCCGACCCCAACGACACCGATCCCTGGGAGGATCAGCGCATCATGCGCACGCTCCGCCTGTGCGACTCGTCCAACGTCCCGTGCGCAACAAATCTGGCCTCGGCAGAAATGCTGATCCTCGGATTGCAGCGCGGCGATCTGGATTGGCGTATGATGATGAAAAATAAGCGTTCAATTCGATAATCCTATCTTTTGCGACGACGTGGAAGCAGTACCGGTTTCCTGCCTGCCCAGAGAGAAGGCCATTTTGCTGAAAGGCCTTTGCAGCAGCATCGGGAAGGACATCCGCCGAGCAAGCGTATAAGGCGCACTGCGCCGAAATCGCCGGGCCCGCGCAGCCCGTATCCTTGCGCAGGAGGGAAGCGTTCAACCACTTCCGAATTTGGGTGGCACCACGAAGCAGGTATGCTCTCGTCCCAAAACAGTGGGACGGGAGTATATTTTTATGGATATGCAAAGCAAATTTGCACGCACCGGTTGTAGGGGGCGATGCCCACAAGATTCCAGCAAATCCATACTTCCCTGCAATTTTTGACCACCTAGCTGATTTACCGCAATGATCCCATCCAAAACCAAAAACGCATCACATAGAGAGGAACAAAACCATGTCACAAATCAAACCGCATACGCTCTCCGGGTTTATGGAGCTGCTGCCGCAGCCGCAACTGCAGATGGAAGCGATCATGGAGGTTCTGCGGAACACCTACAGCCTCTACGGCTTCACGCCGCTGGACACGCCCGCCATCGAAGCCGCCGACGTGCTGTTGGCCAAGGGCGGCGGCGAGACGGAAAAGCAGATCTACCGCTTCCAGAAGGGCGACAGCGATCTGGCCCTGCGCTTCGATCTGACCGTCCCGCTGGCAAAATACGTCGCGCTGCACTACGGCGAACTGGCTTTCCCCTTCCGCCGCTACCAGATCGGCAAGGTCTACCGCGGTGAACGCGCGCAGCGCGGCCGCTTCCGCGAGTTCTATCAGGCCGATATCGACATCATCGGCGACGGCAAGCTTTCCATCACGAACGAGGCCGAGATTCCGTCTATCATCTACAAGACGTTTTCGACGCTCGGCCTGCGCCGGTTCCAGATTCGCGTGAATAACCGCAAGATTCTAAACGGTTTCTACGCTATGCTGGGTCTGTCCGAACGGTCCGGTGATATCATGCGCACCGTTGATAAGCTGGACAAGATCGGCCTGGAGAAAGTCCGCGTTCTGCTGGTCGAAGACTGCGGCGTGGAAGAGGCGAAGGCCGATGAAATTCTGACCTTCATCGCCATTCGCGGCACAAACGGCGAGGTTCTGTCCGCGCTGGAGCAGTACCGGGGCAGAAACGAGGTCTTCGACCAGGGTCTGGACGAACTTTCATCCGTGACGAAGCTGCTCGGCGCGTTCGGCGTACCGGAAGAGAATTTCGCCGTTGACCTCACCATCGCGCGCGGTCTGGACTATTACACTGGCACCGTCTATGAGACGACACTTCTTGACCACCCCGAGATTGGCTCGGTCTGCTCCGGCGGCCGGTATGACAATCTCGCGGAATACTATACCGACCGTCCGCTGCCCGGCGTCGGCATCTCCATTGGTCTGACGCGCCTGTTCTATGTGCTGAACGAGCAGGGCATGCTGAACGAAAACCGCGTTATGGCCCCGGCTGATGTCATGATCGTCCCCATGACCGACGATCTGGAAGCCGCCGTCCGCCTTGCGACCGAACTTCGCGCACAAAATATCCGCGTCCAGCTTTATGCCGAGCAGAAGAAGTTCAAGGCCAAAATCCAGTATGCAGACAAGCTGCATATCCCCTACATCATCTTCCTCGGCGAAGACGAGATCGCAGCCGGAACCGTCTCCTTAAAGGATCTCCGCACCGGTGAGCAGATCACCGTTCCGGCGCAGGACGCAAGCGCCCGCATTCTGGCCGATATGGAACTTCGCGGTCAGGGCACAATCTTAAAGTAAAAAATCTTCCCATAAAGAAAGAAGGAAACCAATATGATGCAGTCAAGAACCCATACCTGCGGCCAACTCCGCATCGAAAACGCAGGCGAACATGTTACGCTCGTCGGCTGGATGGAAAATGTCCGCGTGGTCGGCAATAACTTTGCCTTCCTCGTTCTGCGTGATTTCTACGGCACAACGCAGATCGTCGTTGAAACGGAAGAGATCATGAACGTCATCAAGGGCATCAACAAGGAATCGACCATCTCCGTGACCGGCACCGTGCGGGAACGCGCAAGCAAGAACCCCAAGCAGGCCACCGGCGACATTGAAGTCGTGCCGGAGAAGATCGAACTGCTCGGCCGCTGCCAGTACAACGAACTCCCGTTCGAGATCAACCGCAGCCGCGACGCCGACGAAACACAGCGCCTGAAATACCGCTATCTCGACCTGCGCAACCCCGCCGTCAAAAGCAACATCATCCTGCGCTGCAACGTCATTGCCGCCATTCGCAAGGCCATGATGGACCATGATTTCCTCGAAATCACGACCCCCATTCTCACGGCCTCCAGCCCGGAGGGCGCGCGCGACTACCTCGTTCCCGCCAGAAAGCATCCCGGCAAGTTCTACGCTCTGCCGCAGGCGCCGCAGCAGTTCAAGCAGCTGCTTATGACCTCCGGCTTCGACCGCTATTTCCAGATTGCTCCCTGCTTCCGCGACGAAGACGCGCGCGGCGACCGCAGCCCCGGCGAGTTCTATCAGCTTGATATGGAAATGGCCTTCGCCGCGCAGGACGATGTGTTTGCCATCATCGAAGATGTGCTGCCGCCGATCTTCGCCAAGTACGGCAAGTATAACATCGCGTCCAGCGCACCGTTCCGCCGCATCGCATACAAGGATGCGCTGGAGACTTACGGCTCTGACAAACCGGATCTGCGCATCGATCTGACCTGCAAAAATCTCTCCGACCTGTTCACAGAATCTGAATTTGAGCCGTTCAAGGGCCAGACTGTCAAGGCCGTCCCGATCTCGAACTGCCATCTGACACGGAAGCAGATTGAAAAGCTTCTGACCGACTGCGAGGTGCAGGCGGGCGTCAAGGGCTACTGGTTCAAGATGGATGAAAACGGCGAACTTGCCGGCGGCGTCGCCAAGTTTGTGCAGGGCTGCAAGGAGCAGCTCGCCCAGCGTCTCGGCCTGACGCCCAACACGCTGGTCGTTATTGCGGCGGGCGCTTCGGCCACGAAGCTTACCGGCGTGCTCATCAAGACCTTCGGCGCAAACGTCGAGGGCCATATGGATAAGGAACGCTACGAATTCTGCTGGATCGTCGATTTCCCGATGTACGAGATCGGCGATGAGTCCGGCGAACTGGAATTCTGCCACAACCCGTTCTCCATGCCGGGCGGCGGCGCAGCCACGCTTGACAAGGCCATCCGGGGCGAACTCGACCCGCTGACCATCACGGCCCAGCAGTATGACCTGGTCTGCAACGGCATCGAACTGTCCTCCGGCGCAGTCCGGAACCACGATCCTGAGATCATGATCAAGGCTTTCCAGCTTGTCCGCCTCGGTGAAGACGATGTGAAGAAGAAGTTCCCCGCCATGTACAACGCCTTCTGCTACGGCGCACCTCCCCATGCCGGTATCGCCCCGGGTATCGACCGCATGGTCATGCTGCTGGCAGGCGAGGACTGCATCCGCGAGATCATTCCGTTCCCGATGAACAAGAACGCACAGGATATTCTGATGGGTGCCCCCAGCGAGGTCACCCAGAAGCAGCTTGACGAGCTGCATATCCGCTGCACGGCAAAGGAAGAGGACTAAGACACATAGAATAAGCGCGCCGCACGGCGCGCTTATTCTATACAGAGGAGAAAGAGAGATGCCAAAAAACCTCAAACGGGCAATTTTATCCTGCGCAGGCTGCACGTTGATGCTGTTTGTGACATGCGGATTGGCTTTCAACGTCTTTTCAGCCGCACAGCCGTACATCCTGACCCAGAATGGCTTTACCAACACGCAGACCTCTCTCATCACGACAGTCCGCTCGGCAGCGTATCTGCTCGGTACGTTCGCCATTGGCCGGTATTACCGGCGGCTCGGCTACCGCGCCGGCTGTGCGCTGGCAGCTGTGCTGGCCTGCGTCAGCTTCCTGCTGTTTGCGGCGGCAAAGAGCCTCGCGGCCTATTATTTTGCCGGAGCCGTCGCGGGCGTCAGCTATGCGCTCGGCTCGATGGTACCGGCGTCGATCCTGATGCGCCGCTGGTTCCGGGCGCATTCCGGGCTGGCCATCGGGATCTGCTCCGCCGGAACCGGACTGGCGACCGTCGTGTTTTCGCCGCTGTTTACCGCCATTGCAGAATCCGGCGGCGTTGACCGCGCGTTTTTATGGACAGCCGCGTTCTGCGCGGCAGCGGCTGTGCTCGTCTTTTTCCTCATTCGGAGCGACCCCAATACACTGGGCCTCGAGCCGTGGGGAACAGCTGTCCCGGAAAGCGCGCAGCAGCGCGCGCTGCACGTCCTGCACCCGTCCCGGCTGCGCTGGGCGCTGCTTCTGCTGGCCGTTCTGCTGGTCAGCGGCATCGGCGCGACGGGCTTTACCCATCTGATGACGCTGTACATCTCAGAGGGAATGGACGCCATGCGCACCGCGGCGGCGTTTTCGCTGTGCGGACTGGCGCTGATGGCGGGCAAATGCGTCTGCGGCGCGCTGTGCGATAAGCTGGGCAGCTACCGGGCAAATTATCTGCTCTTCGGCAGCTTTATCCTCGGCTGCGCGCTGTGCGTGCTGGCACCCATGAAAAGCGAGGCGCTGATGCTGGCCTCCTCGGTCTTTCTGGGCTTTGGCGGGTCGCTCAATACCGTCGGCATTTCGATCTGGGCGGGCGATTTGAGCACGCCGGAACGCTATGAGAAGACCCTGCGGCTGTTTCAGGGTGCCTACGGCCTCGGCGGTATTGTGCTGTCCTTTCTGCCCGGCGCGATTGCCGACCTTGCAGGCGGCTACGCGTCCGCTTACGCCGTCTTCACCGTCATGCTCGTCTTCTGCCTCTTTGTGCTGCAAAGCACCTACCGTCTGGCAAGACGCTGACAGGAAATCCCGCTCGATTTCCAAAACCAAAGCCCGGAGAGCCTTGCCTGCGGCTCTCCGGGTTTTCCTTCGCGCGGCCGCTTACGCGCCGTGCTCGTCCTGCAGATAGATGCTGTCCAGCAGGCGGAGGCCTGCGGCTGTGCGGAATATGCGCTGGCGGAAAGTCTGAATTGCCGGACGCGAATAACCATGCTCGTCCGCATTGACAAGATAGTCCGCTTCCAGCAGGATCTGGTGGTCGATGCCGCCGATCTCCGTATAGGTATGGTGGTGTGCGGCCAGCCATGAAATGCGCTCCACATCAGGACGCGCAACCGGCAGTTCTGCAAAAAACGCCTCTACCAGCGGCGGACTTTCCAGTTCCTGATGCTTCCCGTCGGCATCGCCGTACTTCTCCCGGCACAGCGGGCAGGCAATGTCATGCACCACGGCGGTAAGTTCCAGGACCTCCTGCGTGTGTCCGTCCAGTCCTTCCAGTTCCCCGATGGTCTTTGCCATAGACCAGACCTTGAGAAAATGGTTGATATCGTGGTGGTTTCCCTTGTAAAACGCAATCATCTTTTGAATCGCAGTTGAAACAATCATGATCTTCTCTTCTTTTTATCAAAGCGCAGTCTCTTTTTTCGGCACGAACAGGCCGTGCATATCGGCGCGCTCCAATTCCAGCAGCTTCACCTTTCGCGCAATGCCGCCGCCATAGCCGGTCAGACTGCCGTTCGTGCCCACGACGCGGTGACACGGGATCATGAGTGAGATCGGGTTGTGCCCCACCGCACCGCCGACCGCCTGCGCGGACATTTTTTCAAGCCCCTGCCGTCTGGCGACCTCAGCAGCAATCTCGCCGTAGGTCATAGTCCTTCCATACGGAATCGTCAGCATAATCTCGCAGACCGTTTTGCGGAACGGCGTGGAGTCATACCGCAGCAGCGGCAGGAAATCCGGCTCCCGTCCAGAAAAATATATGTCCAGCCAGCGTTTCGCATCTGCGAACAGCGGCCGCTCTTTCTGCTCGGTTCGCTTCGGCAGGATATTCCCAAAATATCGCTGCCCGTTGAACCACAGGCCAATGATTGCTTCTTCGTCACAGGCCAGCGTGATCGCGCCGAGCGGAGAAGCATATTCCGTCGTGTAAACCATTCTGTACCCCTCTTTTATTTTCCGCTTTTGCTTTTCGGCTTGTAATCCTTCATTTCCGGAATTGCGCCGCCCGCGACCGCCCACAGATACAGGCTGGCCACGCTGCAATACGGGTGAAAGCGGCGGCGATATTTTTCAAACAGTCTGCGGTCGATCTCCCGGTGATGGTAGACCATGCGCAGCCCGCGCTGAATTGCAAGGTCGTCATAGCTGAAAATATCAGGCCGCTGCAGGCAGAACAGCAGAATCATCTCCGCCGTCCAAACGCCGATCCCCTTCAGACTGCTCAAAGCCCGAATCGCGTCTTCATCATCCATGTGCGCCACCGCGTCTAAGCTGAACACGCCGGTATGAACTTTTTCGGCAAAATCCGTGATGTACTCCGCCTTGCGGAAGGTCATGCCGAGCGACTGCAGCTTTGGAACGCCTGCTGTCAGAATGGCTTCCGCGTTGACCTCGCCCAGCGTATCCTGACACCGGCACCAGATCGTCGCCTGCGCCTTGGTTGAAATCTGCTGGCCGATAATGTGATGCACGACAGACGAAAACAGATCCGTATCGACTGCACGTTCAATATGCCCAATACGGTCAATGACCGCGCAGAGCCGCTTGTCCTTCTGCCGCAGATAGGAACATTCGGTTTCCCCGTATGCGAAATACATATTCGTCACCATCCTGTGCTGTCCATGACTGCATTCTCATATTATCACATCCGCGCGCCCTTCCGCGCGCCCTTTCCTATCATAAAATCATCAAAAACACTTACGATCTGTTCAATATGATGTTGCTGTTACTGCGCCAAGCACACCGCTGCCGCCAGCCTGTCAAATTGCCCTGCTGCGGTGATTTCACGAATTTCTTTGTTCTGCTTCCCTTCTGCTCGCATCTCAAGTGCTGCCAGTCTTTTTTCAACATTCTTGTCTCGATTCTTTTTCCTCGCAGCCTTGATTTCTTGCGTTTCCTCAAGCGTGAAAGTGTATCTTTTCATTTCTCATCACCATCTTCATGATACATCAACAGTGATAAATTATCAATCTTTTTAAAAAGATATTAGTATTATAAATTGTTTTTGGGTTTAAACGCGCATATAAAAAACCGCCCGCTCAGATGAAAGCTGACCGGGCGGTTTTAGTATTCGGGTGTTTATGCGAATGTTCCGCCTAAGGACTGGGTGAGGTCTGTCAGTGCGCCGGTGACGGTCAGGACGGCAATCAGGATGATTGCCAGCACATAGACGCAGAAATAGCTGCGGGCGTAGTTGCGGCGGTTGATGTTCGCGCTGCCGATGGCGTGGACGATCAGGAATATCCAGCCCACGAGCGGCAGGGAATAGAGAATGCCGAGGCCGAAATAACTCCATGGCGACAGGGGGCGGTACGCCTCCGGCAGATGCTGCAATTCAAATTCGTTCATGCTGTTCCTTCTTTCTTAGCGTCAGTGGTCAAGGGCACATATGCCCTGCGGGTCTCCGAGTTTTCCCGGAGTATGGACGGCAGCTGGCAAGGCAGACGAGGCAGATGGGCTGTCGCCCATCAACGAGGATAACGACGCCAGCTGTCGTTCAGGCCCGGGAAAACCATGTGTGCCCTTGTCCACTGACGCTATAGATGTTCCTTGCAGGTCAGCTGCGCGACGTCCAGCCGGAACACGGCCACGCGCTGCGTCTGCTCATCCGTAAATGCGAACGGGCGGCTTTTTTCATAGTGCGCCATGATGGCCGACAGCGCCCGCTTCTTTTCCTCCGGCTCCTGCACCTCGCAGATCACGCCGGTGCCGATTACACTCCGATAGCGATAGGAATACGAGCAGCCAGTCTGTCCGGCTGTAAGTGCGTGCGCGCAGTCCAACTCAAAGCCGACGCGCGGCGCGGTGCGGATCAGGTCTGCCTTGCGCCCCTCCTGCGCGCCGTGAAAATAAAACCGGTCAGGCGTGCCGGGGACAAAGGCGAAATTCAGCGGCACGATGTACGCCCCCTCCGGGCAGGAAAAGCCGACACGGCAGCATTCGCAGGACTCGATCACCTGCAAAATCCGTTCGCGGTCCGTGACCGCGCGGTCAGCCCGCCTCATGCCAGCCGGACGCCGCCCGCCTGCCGGATCGAGAGCACATGGCAGCGGCCCTCGCCGAACAGGGCCTCCATATTGGCGCGGAAGGACGTGAGTGCATCGTTCGGCACGAACGCCAGCAGCGTCCCTGCAAAGCCGCCGCCGTGAATCCGGCAGGCGCCGCGCCCGGCAAGCTGCTTTTCACAGGCAGCCAGTGCAAGGGCCATCTGCTGATGCTCCCGGCTGCCGGTGGGGATCACATTCTGCAGCAGCATCCACGACGAACGTCCAGAGTCGCGCACGCCCGCAAGGAAGCCCTCAAAATCGCCCGCTTCCAGCGCCTGCACCTGCTGCTGCACCCGGCGGTTCTCATCAAAGAAGTGCATCGCGCGCAGAACGGCGCGGTCGCCCGCCGCCTCGCGGGCCGACTTGAGATTTGCGTAGAATTCCGCCTCGTCCACCTCGCGCAGCACGTCCTTGCCGAACACACGGGCCACGCGGCGCATCTCCTCGGGGATGGCCGCGTATTCATCCGTCAGATCTGCATGATCCGCGCCGGAATCAAGCGTGCAGAGCGTATAGCCGCAGTGCGCAAAATCAAACGCCGCCTGCCGGACGGCGGGGTGCGAGGGACTTGCAAAGTCGATGAAGACCAGCCCGCCGACACTCGATGCCATCTGATCCATGAGGCCGCAGGGCTTGCCGAAATAGACATTTTCGGCATATTGGCCGATCTGTGCGATCTCGACGGCGGAGCATTTTCTGTCAAAAAACAGTTCATTACAGATCGTGCCGATCAGGACCTCGAATGCGGCTGAGGACGACAGGCCGGAGCCGGGCAGAACGGTCGAGCGGACAGCCGCGTCAAAGCCGCGCAGCTGACAACCGCGCTGGACAAACGCCGCAGCAACGCCGCGCACGAGCGCAGCCGTGGTGTTTTTCTCCGCCTCATGGACGGACAGATCGTTCAGATCAATTTCAACCGGGGCATAGCCCTCGGATGCGACACGGATAATGGGATCGGGCCGCAATGTGACCTCCGCCGTCGTTTCCAGATCGACAGCCGCGGCCAGCACGCAGCCATGCTGATGGTCGGTATGGTTGCCGCTGATCTCCGTGCGGCCCGGCGCGGAAAAGCGATAGCTTGTCTGCATCTTCAAATGCCTCCGTTCTCCGCCTTCCGGCGGGTCAGTTTTTCCATATTATACTCGATTTTAGAACATCCGGCAAGTGCTTTTCCGCAGAGCCCCGCCGTTTAAAACAGCCGCCCCCGGAAATCGGAGGCGGCTGCGGTTGCATATCTGCTTATTTCTTCATTGCCAGTGCCTGCTTGACCTTGGCAACGATGCCGTCGGCGTTGACGCCGTAGGCGTCGAGCACCAGCGGGGCCTTGCCGCTGCGGCCAAACTCGTCGTTGACGCCGTGACGGACGACGGGCACGGGATAATTCTCGCTCAGATACTCGGCAACTGCCGCGCCAAGACCGCCGAGGACGTTGGCCTCTTCGGTGGTGACAATCGCGCCAGTCTCCTTTGCAGCTTTCAGAACCAACTCGGTGTCGAGCGGCTTGATGGTGTGCATATCGATGACGCGGGCGGAAACGCCCTCGGCAGCCAGCTTGTCAGCAGCGGCCAACGCCATCTGCACATTCATGCCGACCGCGATAATGGTCACGTCGGTGCCGTCGCGCAGCGTTGCGCCCTTGCCGAGTTCAAATTTATAGCCGGGGATAGAATCGGTGACAGTCTCAACGGCCAGACGGCCCAGACGCATGTAGGCCGGGCCTTCATAATTGACGAGTGCCTCAACGGCCAGACGCATTTCATTGCCGTCGCACGGGCACAGGACCAGCATGCCGGGGATGGCGCGCATGATGGCGAAATCCTCGATGCACTGATGGGTCGCGCCGTCCTCGCCGACGGACAGGCCACCGTGGCTGCCGACGACCTTGACGTTCAGGTGCGGGTAGGCAACGGAGTTGCGAACCTGCTCCCACGCACGGCCTGCTGCAAACATGGCGAACGTGTTGACGAAGGGCTTGAAGCCGCACAGGCTCATACCGGCAGCAACACCGACCATATCGGCCTCGGCAATGCCCATGTCAAAAAAGCGTTCCGGGCAGGCGGCCTTGAAATATTTCGTCATGGTCGCGCCTGCAAGGTCTGCGTCGAAGCAGACAAGGTCGGGATATTTTTCGGCCAGCGCGGCAAGCGCTTTGCCGTATGCCTCACGGGTTGCAATTTTCTCAGCCATTTTTTAACCCTCCAGTTCCTTGATCTTCGCTTCAAGCTCTGCCTTGGCCTGTGCCCACTGCTCATCGTTGGGCGCCTTGCCATGCCAGCCTGCATTGTTTTCCATGAAGCTTACGCCCTTGCCCTTGACGGTCTTGGCGAGGATCATAGTCGGCTGGCCCTTGGTCTGCTCGGCTTCCCGATAGGCAGCTTCGATCTGCTCGAAGTCATGGCCGTCGATCTTAATAACGTGCCAACCGAAAGACTCGAACTTCTTGTCCAGCGGCTCGGTGGGCATGACGTCCTTCGTCTCGCCGTCGATCTGCAGACCGTTGACGTCAACGCAGGCGCACAGATTGTCAAGGTGGTACTTATTGGCGGCCATCATAGCCTCCCAGACCTGACCCTCGGCGACCTCGCCGTCGCCAAGAATGGCGTAGACACGATAATCCTTCTTTGCGACCTTACCGGCCAGCGCCATGCCGACAGCGACGGAGATGCCCTGGCCCAGAGAGCCGGTAGACATATCGACGCCGGGGACGTATTTCATTTCCACATGGCCGGACATATGGCCGTCGATGCGGCGGAACATCTTAAGATCCTCAACCGGGAAGAAGCCGCGCAGCGCCAGCACCGGATATACAGCGGGTGAGCAGTGGCCCTTGGACATGACGAAGCGGTCACGATCGGGGTCGTGCGGGTTCTTGGGATCAACGTGCATTTCTGCAAAGTACAGGTACGTCAGCACGTCCATGCAGCTCATTGAGCCGCCCGGATGGCCAGAGGCCGCGTCGTGCACCATCTGGACGCCATAAAGACGCGCCTTGGCCGCGTTCAGTTCCAGCGCCTTCAGTTTGGTTTGTTCCATATGAATTCCTTCCTTTGTTCATAGAATCGGAATTTTTCCTGCGTTTATGTGGGATTGATTTGCCTCGCAGGAAAATTCATTTTGCTTCTTGTTGCATTCCAGCTTCTATCATACAATATCCGCGCGGATTTTTCCAGTGGTATTTACAAAAAAACAGGTTTTTGCGTTCAACTCAGCTGTTTGCCGCCTCCGCCTCCCGGCACAGGGCGACGAACGCCTCCCGGACGGGTTCCGGCGAGAGGATCTGCGCCCGCGCGCCGAACGAGGCGAGCCAGCCGAAAAAGTTCGGCGACACCGCGACCTCGACCGTGCAGACAAACGCGTCCGGCCCGTCCGGGACGCAGGGGGTGCCGCGTCCGAAGCGGTCGATCACGACGCCCGTGAGCGAGCGGTCAAAGCGCAGCCGCAGCTGTTCGCGGCTGCCCGCGAACATGCCGAAGACATTCTTGCCGTATTCGGACAGATCAAGATCGCGCATCTGTGCGTCCATATAGCGCGGCTCCCCTGTCAGACTGATCGAAGCCATCTTATCCACGCGGTAATGCGTCAGCCCGTGACGTTCAGAATGCGCGATGAGATAATAATTTTCATCCTGCCAGCACAGCGCATAGGGGCTGGCGGCATAGAGGCCCGGCCGATAGCGGCGGGCTCCGTTCAGATCATAGTCAAAATAGCGGAACGTGATACGGCTGTTTTTCTGGATGGCCTCATGCAGCAGATCGACGGAATAATAGACGCTCTCGTTCATAGTCTTAACGCGCCCGGCGACCGTGACCTGCCGCCGCAGGCTCCCGGCGGCATACTGGCTGGCAAGCGTCTCAAGCTTGGCGATCAGCTGCATGGACTTCCGCTCCGACAGGAATTTGCTCGACTGCACCGCATCGACCAGAAGCTTCAGTTCCGGCAGTTCAAACGTGCGCGAAGCGAGAAAATACCCGCCGTGCCGACCCTTGACCGTCACGATATCCATGCCGAACTGCTGCAGACACAAAATATCGTCGTAGACGCTCTTACGCTCGGCACGGATGCCCCGGGCGGCAAGTGCGTCCAGAATATCCTGCATGGAGAGCAGATGCTCCTCGTCCGACTGCCGCTCGAACAGTTCCTTTAAATACAGCAGCTTCAGCTTCTGATTCTCCGTCCTTCCCATCGTCTGCGCCTCCTGTCAGTGTGGTATATGTGGTATAGTTATTGTACAGATTTTCCGCGCCGGGAGCAAGTGGAATTGCGGATTTTCCGGAATTGTGATAAAATACAGAAAACTGATTCCGGGAGGCCGCTTATGCTGTATCTGGGCTGCCATTTGTCCTCGTCGAAGGGCTACGCTACAATGGGAAAAACCGCGCTGTCCATCGGCGCGAACACTTTTCAGTTCTTCACGCGCAATCCGCGCGGCGGCGCAGCAAAAAGCGCCGACCCGGCGGACGCCGCCACGCTCGTACAGATGCAGCGGGACGGGCGGCTGGGCCCGCTCGTGGCGCATGCGCCGTATACGCTGAACCCCTGCTCCAAGGATGAGCGGACGCGCGAGTTTGCCCGCGAGGTTTTCGCAGATGACCTGCTGCGCATGGAACTGACGCCCGGCAATTTCTACAATTTCCATCCCGGCAGCCACGTCGGGCAGGGCATCGAAACGGGAATCGACCTGATCGCCGCATGTCTGGACGCAGTCGTCCGCCCGGAGCAGCACACGACCGTTCTGCTCGAAACGATGTCCGGCAAGGGAAGCGAGGTCGGCGGCAGGTTTGAAGAACTGCGCGCGATTCTTGACGCCAGCCGCTGCGGAAAGCTTCTCGGCGTGTGTCTCGACACCTGTCATGTATCGGATGCAGGCTATGACATCAGAAACGATCTGGACGGCGTGCTGGCGGAATTTGACCGTGTGATCGGCCTTGACCGGCTGAAGGCACTGCATCTGAATGACAGCAAAAATCCCTGCGGCGCGCATAAGGACCGGCACGAAAAAATCGGGCAGGGCTATCTGGGCCTCGAAACATTCCGGCGCATCCTGCACCACCCGGCCCTGCAGGGGCTGCCCATGATTCTCGAGACGCCCAATGAACTGCCGGGCTATGCGGAGGAACTCGCGCTGCTGCGCACATTAGGAGAATCTCTGAATTGACGTTTTCCGCCAAATATGATACCTTAAATAAAATAATATGGAAACAAAAAAGGAGAGTCGCGCATGAACGAACACCGGGACAAGCCATACATCAAATGGGGTCTGACAGCGCTCGTCGTGATCTTTATCAGCATTCTGCTCGTCGTGATCTTTACGAATCTGCCGGGCTTCTTCGGCGTTCTGACCGCGTTGGAAACGATTCTGGAGCCGCTGATCTTCGGCGTGGTGATCGCGTTTCTTCTGAACCCGATCGTACGCTTCGTTGACAGCCGCCTTCTGCCGCTGCTGGAACAGAAAACGAAACTCAAGCCCGCGCTCATCCGCAATCTGAGCCGCTCAGCGGGCATCTTTGTCGGCGTTGTCGTGGCCGTTCTGGTTTTGTACGCATTCTTCTCCATGCTGCTGCCGCAGCTGTATGAGAGCGTCGTCGGAATCGTGGACAACGCGGAGACATACTATACCAGTATCGACCGCTGGGTCACGACCATTCTGGAGGATAATCCCGAAATCCAAAGCTACGTCGATACAGCGCTCGGCAAAATCTACGACTTTATCAACAACTGGATCACCACGACGTTTTTGCAGGATGTGCAGAAGCTTCTGACCACGCTCACCAGTTCCGTAGTCGCCTTTGTCAAGGGCTTTATGAACTTCCTCATCGGCTTTGTCGCGTCGATCTATATTCTCTGGTCGAAGGAGACATTTCAGGCGCAGAGCAAGAAAATCATCGTCGCCCTGTTCCCTCCCAAGGGAGCCGATCATATTTTCTACCTCGGCCGCAACATCTACCGCGTGTTCAACGGCTTCGTCATCGGTAAGATCGTCGATTCCGCCATCATCGGCATTCTGTGTTACATCGGTATTCTGATCCTCAAAATGCCGTACCCGGCTCTGATCGCCACGGTCATCGGCGTGACGAATGTCATCCCGTTCTTCGGGCCGATCATCGGCCTTGTGCCGTGCGCGTTCCTCATTCTGCTGGTGAACCCTCTGCAGGCGTTCTATTTTGTCATCTTCATTCTTGTCCTGCAGCAGGTGGACGGCAACGTCATCGGGCCGAAGATTCTCGGCAACACCGTCGGCATTTCGGGCTTCTGGGTGCTTGCGTCCATTACCATTGCCGCCAGCCTCTTCGGCTTTACGGGCATGATTCTGGGCGTGCCGGTGTTTGCGATCATTTACCTGCTCATTTCCGACTCTGTCAACAATAAGCTTCGCAAAAAGAATCTGACCACCGACACGACAGCCTACTGTTCCATCAGCGAAGTCGCCGACCTGCCCGGGGAGGCGCAAAAGACCGACGTTTGAACAACGGCTGCTTCATGGAGAATTTCGCATGCAGGACACACTGACTACGTTTTTTTCACAATTTGAGCCCGTCCCGTGGCTGTGCTATCTGTTCCCGGTGCTCGCGCTCGGCATTCTGATCCGCTGCGCGGTGAGTCTGCTGACGTTCCGGCCGGAGCCGGAGGTTTGGGCATGGCTCACTACGCCGGACGGCGCACACATCCCTGTCACGCACTGGGAAAGCCTTATCGGCCGCGGTGCAGGCTGTGATGTACAGCTTGGCTACCCAACCGTCTCGCGCACGCACGCAGTCTTAACGCGCTACGACGACGGCAGCTGGACGATCTCCGACGCGCACTCCAAATCCGGCGTATTTGTCAACGGAAAGCAGACGGCTCTCTCTGCGCTGCGCTTCGGTGATGTCATTACGATGGGCGGTATAAATTTTACGCTCATCCCTCTGACAAAGGAGCAGGAGCGCATTCAGGCCGGCACCCGCACGCGGGCCGGCCACGCCGTGCATCAGGTGCCGACGCTGCTGCTTCTGACGCTGTTCCAGCTGCTGACAGCGCTGCAGCTGATTCTCGGCGGCTGCGATCCCGCGCTGGAGTTGACCGCCTTCGGCGGACTGATTGGGCTGGAGTGGGCGCTGTATCTCGGTTTGCGCGTGTTCCGCAGAACCGGCTTTGAGGCGGAGACACTGGCGTTTTTCCTGTGCACGATGGGACTTGCCGTTGTGTCGAGTTCCGCACCGGAAAGTCTGATCAAAGAATTGCTTGCAATCGTTGCGGGCGTGTGTGTATTTCTGGTCGTCTGCTGGTCGCTGCGCGATCTGGAGCGGGCAAAGGCTGTGCGGTATCTGGCCGCCGTAGCAGGTATCGGACTGCTGGCATTTAATCTACTCTTCGGCGTGGAAAAATTCGGCGCGCGCAACTGGATCCAGCTGGGCGGCGTGTCGTTCCAACCGTCGGAGTTTGTCAAGGTCTGCTTTATCTATGTCGGTGCGTCCACGCTCTCACGGCTGATGGCAAAGCGCAATATTGTGCTGTTCATCGCCTATTCCGCCGTGATCTGCGCGTGTCTGGCGCTCATGAAGGACTTTGGCACCGCAATCATTTTCTTTGTCGCGTTCCTTGTCATCGCATTCCTGCGCTCCGGCAACTTTGCGACGATCGCACTGGCCATCGCCGCGACAGGCTTCGCAGGCGTTTTGGTGCTGCGGTTTTTACCCTACGCGCGAAACCGGTTTGAGGCGTGGGGCCATGTGTGGGACTATGCGCTCACGACCGGGTATTCCCAGACGCGCTCGATGATGTGCATCGCCTCAGGCGGCCTGTTCGGCCTTGGGCCGGGAAAGGGCTGGCTCAAATATGTCGCGGCGTCGGACACCGATCTGGTCTTCGCCTTCGTTTCGGAGGAATGGGGGCTTATTATGGCGGTTCTGATGGTCGCATGTATTGTGATTCTCGCCTGCTTCGTCGTGCGTTCCGCGCCTGCGGGCAGAAGCTGCTTTTATACCATCGGCGCCTGCGCGGCCGTGACGGTCATGGTCACGCAGACGATTTTAAACGTGTTCGGCATGGCGGATTTCCTGCCGCTTACAGGCGTGACGTTCCCGTTCGTATCGAACGGCGGGTCGAGCATGGTCTGCGTCTGGGGCCTGCTGGCCTTTATTAAGGCCGCCGATACCCGGCAGAACGCCTCCGTTGCCATCCGCGTCCCGCACGGCGTCACGCCGCTGCCAGAGGAACCCGACGCAGAGGAAGACGCCGTTGACGAGCCTGCGCCGGAGGACCCCGACGCCGCCTGGCGGCGTCCTGCCGAAAAGGAGGCGCGCAGATGAAAAAGGTATCGCGCCGCGCGCTGTTCGCGCTGGCTCTGGCCGCCGTGCTTGCCGTGGGCACGCTGGCTTTCTGCGTCAAATACGCGGCAAACGCCGAAAAATGGGTCACGTTTTCCGGCAGTCCGCACGTCTATACCGGCACGAATCTCACCGGCGGCAAAATTTACGACCGCTCCGGCGTGCGCATTCTGAACACGACCGACGGCCGTGTGTACAGCACCGACGAGGCCGTGCGCGAGGCGACCGTCCATCTGCTGGGCGACCGCTACGGCTATATCAGCGCGCCGCTGCTGGGCAATTTTGCCGAGCAGATGATCGGCTATGATAAGATCACAGGCCTGAACGAGGCGTCCAAGGGCACGGCCAGCGCAAGGCTCACCATCAGTGCCGAGGTGCAGAAAGCGGCTTTGCAGGCGCTCGGCAGCTATCACGGCGCAGTGGGCGTCTATAACTACAAAACCGGCGAAATTTTGTGCGCCGTGACCAGCCCCAGCTACGATCCCGACAACATCCCCGACATTGCGGGCGACGAGACGGGCACATATGACGGCGTGTATCTCAACCGCTTCTTTGACGCGGCCTATACGCCCGGCTCCATTTTTAAACTCGTGACCAGCGCCGCAGCGCTGGAAAAAAGCGCGTCCGCGCAGACCGAGACCCATACCTGCACCGGGAAAACCATCATCGGCGGGCAGGAGATCATCTGTATGTCCAGTCATGGGACGCTTGCCATGCCGGAGGCGCTGGCGCATTCGTGCAACGTCTATTACGGCGAACTGGCCGCGTCCCTCGGCAAAGACACGCTGCAGGCGGTCTGCGATAAGCTGGGCCTCAACGGAACGCTCACCTGCGACGGCTATACCGCCCGCTCGACCGTCGATTTGTCAAACGCAGACGACGGCAGCGTCGCCTGGGCCGGAATCGGCCAGTACACCGACCAGATCACGGCAATCCAGTTCCTGCGCTTTATGGGCGTGATCGCAAACGGCGGAGAGGCGGCGGAGCCGTATCTCATGCAGAAGATTTCCCGCGCGGGCCAGACGGTCTATGAGGCAGAAACGAAAACGACCGGGCGGCTGCTGTCCGAAGAAACTGCCGAGGCGCTGGGCAGCATGATGCGCGGCGCGGTCGTGAACCAGTACGGCGCGTGGCAGTTCGGCTCTTTGACGGTCTGCGCCAAGTCCGGCACAGCGGAGCGCGAAAACGGCCCGGCAGACGCAATGTTCGCGGGCTTCGTGCAGGATGAGGCATATCCGCTCGCGTTCGTCGTCTTTGCCGAGCGCGGCGGCTCCGGCAGCCAGACGGCCGCGCCCATCGCCGCAAAGGTCTTAAACGCCTGCAAGACCGTGCTGGATGCGCCGAACCCGAACGGTTGAGCGCTTGGACGGCCGGCAGGCGCGAAAAGCAGTCGTCCGCCGGCAAATCCATGCAGCCACATAAAGTATAAACGTAGGAGAATCCCACTATGACTGATTTCCATGCGCTGATTGACAGCTACCAGAACTGTGCCTGCGGGCAGGCGCATACTTGCGCCATCCGGGATATTGAGATCGGCAGCGGGCTTGTGTCCGAGGTCGGCGAAATTCTGAAGAAAAACGGCTTCGGCCCCCGGCTCCTGCTGACAGCCGACGAGCAGACGCTTGCTGCGGCGGACGGCATCGAGGCTTCCCTGTCCGGCTTTACCATCGTGCGGCACATCTGGCCGTCCATCCGCGTGGCGACCATGCAGGATGTGAAGAAGATCGAAAGCTACTTTGACCGCGTGGACGGCGTGCTTGCCGTCGGTACGGGATCTGTCCACGATCCCTGCCGCCTTGCCTGTGCGCGGCATGACGTGCCGCTGTGCCTGTTCGCAACAGCCCCATCGATGGACGGCTTCGCATCCTATTCCGCGCCCATTGTAAACGGCAATTTCAAGATCACCTATCCCGCAAAATGCCCCGAGGTCATCATCGGCGATACAAAAATTCTCGCGGCCGCCCCGGCAGCGCTCAAATCCGCAGGCTTCGGCGACATGGTCTCGAAATACATCGCGCTCATCGACTGGCAGGTATCGAATCTTCTGACCGGGGAATCCTATTGTGAGCGTGTTGCCGCCTTGACGCGGCAGGCGACCGACCAGATCTTCGCCATGGCTGGACGCGTTACAAAGCGCGATGAAAAAACGGCAGCGGCAATCTTTGAGTCTCTCCTGCTGACCGGCATTGCGATGAGTTTCACCAAAACCTCCCGCCCCGGCAGCGGCACAGAGCATATCATGGCCCATTTTTGGGAGTGCATGGAACTGCTGGACAGTAAAACGCCCAACTACCACGGCGAGGATGTCGGTGTAACGACGCTTATTATGCTTCGGTATTATGAAGCACTTGCCCGTCTGCCGCAGGTCACAGCCCACCCGGAAATCTGCAACTGGGATGAGATTTACAGCATCTACGGCCCGCTGGCTCCGGACGTGCAGAAGCTTAACACCCCGGACACCATCACAGACGGCATCGCCCCCCGCTGGATCGAAGCCTGCTGGCCCCAGATCCGCCGGATCGTGCAGTCCGTGCCGTCCTATGACGCCTGCCTTGCCGCCATGCGGCAAGCCGGATGCAAAACGACGATCGAGGAGGTCAGCAAAGCGCCGGACTTCGTCGATATCAGCTTCCGTTTCCATCCATATATGCGCCGCAGGCTGTCACTGAAGCGTGTGAGCCACATGCTGGATCTGCCGGAAGACCTTTTTTGAACAGACTCGCTGAGAAGGAGCATAGAACCATGGACCACTATGATGAAAAAATGAACTACAGCTTTGAGCCTGTCGCGCCCGAAACGCCTCAGCCGCCGCTGGAACAGGCAAAAGAAGAGATCCGGCGCAGCGGCAAGCACACCGGACTCAAGATTGCAGCGCTGCTGGCCGCGGTGGCGATCGTCGCGGGTGTCGGCGGCTCTGCGCTGACGAAGGCCATCGACGCCATCGGGCAGAAAAACCTCGCCGAGCAGGAATCAAGCGCCTCTGTCGGTGCTATGGCTGAGCAGTCTGTCGAACAGGAACAGCCCGCAGCGCAGAAGCCGCAGGCCGACGCCTCCTACCGGCTCGAACGGACGCCGCTGCCGGAAACGCTCAAATCCAACGAGGGCGACAAAGCGCTCACGCCGGCGCAGGTCTATAAGATGAATATCGGTGCAGTCTGCGGCATTTCTACACAGGTCACGGCAAGCCTCTGGGGCGTGGAAACAACCGGTGTCTGCACGGGCAGCGGCTTTGTCCTGACGGCAGACGGTTATATCGTCACGAATAACCACGTTGTAGCAGACGCAGACGAAGGTACGGTCGTCGTGCAGTTCTATTCGGGCGAAGAATACCCCGCCGTCATCATCGGCACGGACAGCATGAACGACGTCGCGCTTCTGAAAATCGAAGCGGAGGGCCTGCAGACCGTCACGGTCGGTGATTCCGACGAGGTCGAGGTCGGCGAAACGGTTGAGGCCATCGGAAACCCGCTGGGCGATCTAACGTTTACCATGACCGCCGGTTACATCAGCGCACTTGACCGTGAGATCGACGCTGATGGAACACCCATCAACATGCTGCAGACCGACGCAGCCATCAACTCCGGCAATTCCGGCGGGCCGCTGTTCGACATGAACGGCAATATCATCGGCGTTACGACCGCAAAGGTATCCGGCACAACGGACAGCGGCGTGTCCATCGAGGGCCTTGGCTTTGCCATCCCCATCAACGACGTGCTGCGCGTAGTCTATGATCTGCAGCAATACGGCCGCGTCCGCGGCCGGGCCTATCTCGGCGTCACGCTGCAAAATCTCGACGCAGAGGTTGCGGAAATCTACAGCCTCCCCTCAGGTCCGCAGGTCGTGACTGTAACGGAGGGCAGCTGCTCAGAAAAGGCCGGGCTGCAGCCGCACGACATCATTTTAGAATTCGACGGCCGCGAGATCAACACCTATTCCGATCTTGTTTCGGCACTTTCCAAGCGCCGGGCGGGAGACACAGTTAAGATGAAACTCTACCGCGCGGGCGCAGAAATCGAGGTCACGCTCACGCTCGATGAACGGCCCGGCGAGGATGAGATCGACAAAGCCGAGCAGCAGGCGCAGAGCGAATTGGAAGGCCAGTCCCAGCCCGACGAGGAATTCACCGTCCCCGACTTTGACGGCTACGGTTACGACTACGGCGGATAAGCCAAAACTGTCGGCTAGACCAAATCTCATTAAGATAAGTCTCCAAAAGAGCAGGCACCGGGGGAAATCGCGCAAAGTGATTTCCCCCGGTGTTTGTTATTTTTTTATTCGGCAGGTATCATGTTTTTCTGCGCGGATTACAACCACATGACAAACGGACATGGCTGGGCGGTTTCTACGCAGCATAGATTCTCCCTTGGTTTTTCATATGAATCCGTATGCTGTTTCATAGATTGCAGCAAGGAGGCGGTGCGAGTGAAACCTGCAGATCATGATGTCCGCGAAATCAGACGCGAAGACGGGGTCATGATCCGTCTGCACTTTTCGTCGGGCGGAGCCGCCTTGCAGGAAGGTATGGTGTGTATTTTAGAAAAACATATTGAAGAATCAACGAAAAGCTGAGAAGTCGTACAGTCCTTTCGCTTTGCGGATGAATCTGAAAAGCTGTGCGAATTCGCAAAAGTAATTCAAACCCGTGTGTGCAAATATCAGTCATTCATATGAGTATGGATATACCGCCGGAAAGCTTGCAGCTGACTGGCTCAACACCAACTGCAGCGCGTCGCAGACGGTAGCATGTGCGCTTTTGACCAAACCGCAGTCTCTGGCGGTCATTGACCGTGCAAACGGCATCATTGAGGGCCTGCGGGAAAACTGCACATTTGCGCAGATCGTAGCGACGAAGCCGTATTCCGATCAGGCATCCGCGCGGGAAATGACAGAACAGATGATGCGTGAGCACCCGGAAATTCGCTGTATTGTCGGTGTGTCAAATATGAGTATTCTGGGCGCATATGACGCTTTGGAAGCAATGAATCTGCTGAATGAAGAAATGTGCCTGGTTGGCATTGATGCCAGCGCACCGGTGCTGAAAAAAATTCAGGAGGGGACCATGATCCGTGGTTCGGTTTCGCAGGACACAAAGGGCTTCGCCGAAGTGACCATCCAGGCAGCCATTGCCGCAATTCAGGGTAATCCGCTGCCGGAAAGCAGCATCAAAATTGAAGCGGTTACAATGGAAAACGTAGCAGCCTACTTGCAGGCGGAAGCAGCCTCTCATAGCACACCAGCCAGTTGACCGCCTCGATAACGGAGGCATATTCCCCTGTCCATCGCATAAGGATGGACAGGGGTGATGTTTTATGAAGCGATTTTTCCGGCAGTACGGCAGACTGACGCTGGCGCTGGCAGCAGTGCTGGCGTTCTGCGCCGTTTTGCCGCTGCTGTTCCAGCAGAGCCGTTCGATTGAAACAGGGTCGTGGGGGCTGAGTTTCCGGACAGAGGGCCAGCCGCCCGTCGGCAATGCGTCAAAGGAAGCGCTGCGGCGCTATGACGCGGTTTATCTCGGCGATGAGACGCAGAAGAAGATCTATCTGACCTTCGACGCAGGCTATGAAAACGGCTGTACCGAGCCGATTTTGGAGGCACTGGCGAAGCACAATGTCAAAGCCGCGTTCTTTGTCGTGGGCAATTACATTGAGCAGAATCCGGATCTTGTCCGCCGTATGCTGCGCGAGGGGCACATCGTAGGCAACCACACCTACCATCATTATGATATGTCAAAGCTTTCGGACGAAGCCGCCTTCAATCAGGAACTGACAAGCCTTGAAACGCTCTACCGAGAGACGACCGGCGAGGATATGCCGCGCTATTACCGCCCGCCGCAGGGCATTTACAGCGAGTGCAATCTCGAAATGGCGCAGAAGCTTGGCTACCGAACGGTATTCTGGTCGCTGGCCTACGTCGATTGGTACCAGGACAATCAGCCGACCGACGAGCAGGCGTTTTCCAAGCTTCTGCCGCGCATTCACCCGGGCGCGATCGTGCTGCTGCACTCGACATCGCAGACGAATGCGCGAATTTTGGACACGCTGCTGAGCAAATGGGAGGAGATGGGCTATTCCTTCGGAACGCTTGACGAGTTGTTCGCGTAGCCGTCACCATTTTCGGACCTCTGCATAACATGGAATGAGCGAGCGATCAAACGCTACGTTATCTTTCAGGAGGTCTTGTTATGTCTTGTAATCAGTCCGGATTCTGCGCCTTCGGCAACAGCTGGTGGTGGATCATCATCCTTCTGCTGATCTTCGGCACCGGCAACAATGGCTGCGGCAATTCCTGCGGCTGCGACACCGGCTGCGGCTGCTGACAGTTCTACATGACGCAGAGGGGAGCGGCGCCGGCCGCTCCCCTTCCGTATCTCAAATCGTCCGGATTTTTACGGTTGACGGCCTGCGCAGCGGTAGATTACAATAGAAGAAAATGCAAAGGAGACTTCTGCAATGGACGTGACGCAGATCCCAAAGATTGAACTGCACCTGCATCTGGACGGCGCTGTTCCGCCGGAAACGATGTGGCAGATGGCGCAGGAGAAGCACGCTGCGCTGCCGGTGGACACGCTGGACGCATTTTACGCATGGCTCGTCAAAACAGCGGACTGCCGCGACGTGAATACATATCTTGCCCGGTTTGAACTTCCCCTGCAGCTGATGCAGGACGCGCCCAGCATCACACGCATTACCCGCGACGTGCTCACAACGCTTGCCCGGCAGGGACATGTTTACGACGAAATCCGCTTTGCACCGCAGCTGCATACGCGCGCCGGACTGCGGCAGCAGGACGCGATCGAAGCCGTGCTGGCAGGCCGCGAACAGGCGCTGCGCGCCTTTCCGGACTACCGCTGCGGGATTCTGCTGTGCTGCATGTGCATCGGGCCTGAGACGGTCAACATGGCGGAAAATCTCGAAACGGTGCGGCTGACGCGGGCGTATCTCGGCTCCGGCGTCGTGGGCATGGATCTGGCGGGCGCAGAGGGGATCGTTCCGCTGCGGAATTTTCACCCGATTTTTGATCTCGCGCGGGAACTTGCGCTGCCCTTTACCTGTCACGCAGGTGATTCCCAAGGGCCGGACACTGTCCGCGACGCGCTGGACTTCGGCGCGAAGCGCATCGGCCACGGGCATCATATTTTCGATGATCCCGTGCTCTGGCCGCGCGCAATCGAGGCCGGCGTTACGCTTGAGATCTGTCCGACGAGCAACATTCAGTGCAAAACGCAGCCGTCTTATGCGCTGCATCCGGCGAAAAAGCTGCTGGACGCCGGACTTCGTGTGTGCATCAGCACCGACAATATGACACTCGCTGCCGTAACGCTGGAAGACGAGTACCGGCACTGCATTGCGGATATGGGTTTTACACCGGACGATCTGCAAACCATGGCACACTTTGCGCTGGACGCCGCGTTCCTGCCGGAGCAGGAAAAGCGCGCACTTGCTGGAAAAATTTAATTTCAAACAAATATTCTATTATTTCTTGACGCATCCGCCCCGCTCGTGATAAACTATGCTCACAAGGAGGCGGATGTTGTATGCTGCGCGATCAGGAACTTCTGGAGATGGAACGGCCCGTCTCCGCGCGCCATGCGCCGATGCGGCGGTATGACCGTGCGGCGCAGTTTGCGCCGTTCGCCGCGCTGAGCGGCTTCGATGAGACGGTGCAGGAGGCCGGCCGGCTGACACAGGCGCAGATCGAACTGGCCGAAAATGAGCGCGAAGCGCTGAATGACGCGCTTGTCCGACTCGCAGCCCGTCTTCCGGAGCAGCCCGAGGTCCGGCTCACCTATTTTCAGCCAGATGCCAAAAAATCCGGAGGGACCTACCGCACGATCCTCACCCGCGTCCGCAGGCTTGACGCAAATGCGCAGGTTCTGGTTCTGACAGACGGCACCCGGATTCCTTTTGACGCGCTTCTCAGCATCTGTTGAAACCGGAAAGCCTACAGCCGCTTCTGTCCCACATAGGCTTCGCCGCCCCCTGAGACTGTCAAAAAACCATGAAAAGCAGTTGGGCGACAGAGCAGCTGGGGAAGAGTGAAGGGGGCAAAGAGCCCCCTTCACGTTCAATCAACCAGTTTTTCAAACTTTTTTAAGCTTGAAAACTGGTTCAGCGGGGCGAAAAGACTTTTTCGACACGCTGAGGGGGCGGACATTGCTGTCCGCCCCCTTCACACTATCTGTCAAAAATTTCTATTTTTGTACTGCTTACAGGCTTCCCGGATGGCGCGGGATATAGGCGCCGATGGGACCGGTCTTCATCTCGCCATGATCGACGGCAAGTGTTCCGCGCAGATAGACCTGCGCGATGGAGCCTTTGGTCTTGAAGCCCTCATAGGGCGTATAGCCCGCAGCAGAAAGCTGCGTCTGCGCGGAGATGACCGAGTCAGCCTCGGGGTCGTAGACAACGATGTCCGCGTCGCTGCCGGGCGCGAGAACGCCCTTGCGCGGGTACGCGCCATAGAGCCGGGCGGGGTTTTCGGACAGGAGCGCACACATCTGCTCCTTCGTGATGCGGCCCTCGGCCACGCCTGCTGTATAGAGCAACTCGCCGCGCGTCTCCACGCCGGGCAGACCGCCGGGGATCTTCGTAAAGTCGCCGCGTCCGGCATCCTTCTGTTTCAGAGTAAAGCTGCAATGGTCAGTCGAGACGGTCTGGATGCTGCCGTTGGCAAGGGCCTTCCACAGAACCGCCTGATCCTCCTTCTTGCGCATGGGCGGCGCGCAGATATAGCGCGCGGAGGCGGAATAGTCCTCCTGATAATAAACGCTGTCGTCCAGCAGCAGGTAGTGCGGGCAGGTTTCGACATAGACCTTCTGGCCGCGTTCACGCGCGTGCATGACCTCCAGCAGTGCCTCCTTCGTGCTCAGGTGCACGATCACGATGGGAACGTCCGCGACCTCCGCAATGCGCAGCAGATGGGCAACCGCCTCCGCCTCAAGCGGATTCGGGCGGCACTCAGGATGCGACGACGGGGCCGTCTTTCCCTCCGCCTTGTGCTGCGCGATCAGCGCGTCGATCACGCCCGCGTTCTCACAGTGAACGCCCGCGATGCCGCCGTATTTCTTCAGTTCCAGCAGCGCGGAAAACAGGTCCTGATCGCCGATCATCATGGCGGGATATGTCATGTACATCTTAAATGACGGGATACCAGCGGCAAACATGGCCGGAATTTCATTTTTGATGCCCTCGTTCCAGTCGTCGATGGTCATGTGGAAGCTGTAGTCGCAGCTGGAACGGCCGTCGGCCTTTTTATGCCAGAGATCAAGCCCGTAGCCCAACGTCTCGCCCTTATTCGGGCAGGCGAAGTCGATGACCATCGTTGTGCCGCCGTGGATGGCGCTGCGCGTGCCGGTGTTGAAGTTGTCGGCAGTCGTGGTGTTGCAGACGTCAAGGTCAAAATGCGTATGCGCGTCGATAAAGCCGGGGAAGAGCAGCTTGCCGCTCACATCTACGACGTTCGCGCCGTCCGCCGCCAGTCCTTCGCCGACAGCGGCGATCTTCTCGCCGTCTACCAGTACATCCGCAGCGCGGGAGCCTGCCGCAGAGACGACCGTGCCGCCCTTGAGCAACGTTTTCATAATCAAATCATCCTTTCTTGTATCGGAGTATATGTTTCAAAAATCAGCGCACGCCGGTCGAACCAAAGCCGCCTCGGTCGGTATCGGAAAGCGCCTCGCACTCTTCAAAGTCGATCGGCGGCTGCACCTCATAAATGCGGAACTGGCAGATACGGTCGCCCTTTTCGATCACGGTGTCGCGCGTGGCGTAGACTGGCAGCTTCCATTCGTCATTCGTGCCGCAGTAGCTGTTGTCGATCACACCGACGGAGTTGGCCTGCAGAATGCCCCAACGCTTGAATGTGGACGAACGCGGGGCCGTGCGGGCCTCGTATCCCTCCGGCAGCTGCATCGACACACCCAGCGGGATAAGGGCAAACTCGCCCGCGTGAAGCTGCATGGTCTGCGCGCAGTACAGATCGATCCAGTCGCCCTTGGCCGTCTTTTGCAGCCGGGGCAGATCATCGGAAAAATAGTGGATTTTGATAACGGGCATGAACTTCCTCCTACTGCCGCTCGTCCCAGAGGACAACGGCTCCGGTTTTCAGGCTTGCAGGCACGTCGATCAGCCGCTGATTGGACGAGCCGCGGAAGCGTAGATTCAGATTTTTGAGACTTGCAACAAACGGCCCATCCACCAGCACGTCGAGATAAGACAGAAGTTCCTGCGTAACTTCCCACGGGCCGAGTCTTTTTGCCAGAATGTCGCGGTCAAAGAGGTAGCCGGTAAACGACCAGATGGATTTTTCGGGATAGGCCGCCTTGATCCTGCGTGAAAGTTCCAGCAGTCCCGGCTGGTTCTCCGGCTCAAACGGTTCGCCGCCGAGATAGGTGATGCCCCGGATATACGCGGGAGTCAGCATGGCGAGGATTTTGTCGATCGCAGCCTCGTCAAACGGTTCGCCGTAGGAAAACTCCCATGTTTCAGGATTGAAACAGTCCTTGCAGTGGTGGCGGCAGCCGGAGACGAACAGGCTGACCCGCACGCCGGGTCCGTTGGCAATATCGCAGTTTTTGATCGCCGCGTAGTTCATTGCAGCACCCCCTTTTTTATTATCGTATCATGCCGCCGGGAGGTTTGCAAGCGGAGCTGCATGTTTTTCAGCAGTTTTGCATCTTGCTTCCACCGGCTGGATGTTGTAGAATAAGCGTCAGTTGACGCAAAACATTCTGTTCAAGCGAAGGAGGCGGGCGGATATGAAGTACATTGCGATCTGCGGTACCGTAGGCGCAGGAAAGACGACGCTTTTGCAGCGGCTCACAGCATATTTCGGCCCGCGCGCCGCGTTTCATGAGGAGCGTCCGCAGGACAACCCCTATATCAATGAATACTATTCCGATTCCAAGCGCTGGTCGTTTCACTCGCAGGTAAGTTTTCTCTCGCTCTACTTTGACGACGAGAAATGGCGTCCGGAGATCGGCGACACTGAGTTTTTCTTCTTTGACCGCGCGTTTCTGGAGAATCTGGTCATTGCGAAATACCGCCTGAACCAGCAGGATCTGACGCAGGACGAGTTCGGCATTCTCTGCAAACTGGCGCACGGCATCGCGTCGCTGATGCCGCCGGTTGACAAGTATCTCTATCTCGACTGCTCCGTCAGTACGATCATTGAGCACATGCGCCAGCGCGGACGGGAATACGAGGATGATCTCGACCTCATGTATGTGTACGAACTCAAGGAACTCTACGACGAATGGGCCGAAACGCTCCCACCGGAGCGAACGCTGCGCATCAACATGGACGGCGGAGAATATGATCTGGACGAGATCGTGCGGTTTTTGGAGGCGTGAGCATGCAGAAGCAGGATCGGCCTGTCGCGTTTTTTGACTCCGGCCTCGGTGGGATCAGCGTCCTGCGCGAGACGGTGCGGCTGCTGCCGCAGGAAAACTATCTGTACTACGGCGACTCGCTCCACGCGCCCTACGGCGTCAAGAGCGAAGCGCAGATCCAGGCGCTGAGCCTTGCGGCGGCGGAGCATCTGGTAAGCGCCGGAGCCAAAGCTATCGTCGTGGCCTGCAACACGGCAACATCTGCCGCCATCGGCCTGCTGCGGCAAGCCTACCCTGACATTCCCGTGATCGGAACAGAGCCCGCGCTCAAGCCAGCCGTAGAAAAATACCCCGGCGGCAGAATTCTGGTCATGGCCACGCCCATGACCATCCGGCAGGAGAAATTTCAGGCACTCAAGCGTCAGTTTGACGATCAGGCGCAGATCATCGGCCTGCCGTGCGAAGGGCTGATGGAGTTTGTCGAGCGCGGGGAACTGCGAGGGAGCGCAGTGGAGGCATATCTGGCCGAGAAGCTTGCGCCGTATCTGCGCGAGCCGGTCGATGGGATCGTGCTGGGCTGCACACATTATCCGTTCCTGACGGGTGCGATTCGCAGGATCGTCGGACCAGGGCCGGAGATCATGGACGGAAGCCACGGCGTCGCAATGCAGCTTGCGCGAAAGCTTGCCGAAAACGGCATGCTGCGCAGCAGCGACGCACCGGGAACGGCTGTTTTTGAAAATTCTCTCGACGAGCCGGAGATCCTCGCTCTCAGCCGGGCGCTGTTCCGGTACCAGGATGAATAAAAAGCACACGCGGCACCCGAATCCATCCGGGGAGCCGCGGTTTTTTACGCCGGGGCGGCGGTTCTTATGATTTTCTGAAAATATACACTTTGTTGATAAATTCTGCCGCAGATGTGATATGATATCGATAATTACTTGGAGGAGGACGGCATTTGTGGCAGCGTCATTCCTGAAACGAAAACCGAAGGATCCGGACAGGCCGCAACGGCGGGAGATTCCTGTTTTGGAGGCAGACGCCGCGTCAGGCCTGAGCGCTGCGCAGGCGCAGGAGCGGCTGGACGGCGGCTGGGATAATGCACCGGTTGAATCGCCCGGCGCGTCGGTTCGAGAGATTATTGCGAAAAACGTTTTTACCTATTTTAACTTTCTGTTCTTCCTGCTGGCGGGCTGCGTGATCGCCGTGCGGCAGTGGCTGAACCTGACATTTCTTGGTCCTGTGTTCTGCAACATGTTCATCGGCATTGTACAGGATCTGCGGGTAAAGAAAAAGGTCGATGGACTGAAGATCATGGCCGCGCCGAAATGCCGTGCCGTGCGGGACGGGCAGACCGTTATGTTGGACGCGGCCCAGCTTGTACGGGACGATATCGCCGTTTTTTCTCCCGGCGACCAGATCCCGGCGGATGCCGTCGTCGCAGCAGGCGAATGCCGCGTCAACGAGGCACTCGTCACGGGCGAGGCCGATGAAATCGTCAAAAAGCCGGGCGACCAACTGCTCTCCGGCAGCTTTGTCGTGTCCGGCAGCTGCCGCGCACGGCTGACCGCCGTTGGTGCGGACAGCTTTGTCTCCCGGCTCACGCTGGAGGCCAAGCAGACCGGCTCGCAGCCGCAGTCGGAGATGATGCGTTCGCTGACGAGCCTGATCAAATGGATCGGCTTCCTTGTCATTCCGCTGGGCGCGGTGATGTTCATCAAGGAATATCTGTGGCTGAAAAGCCCGATTGCGGACGCGGTGACGAGCACGGTCGGCTCCATCGTCGGCATGATCCCGGAGGGGTTATATCTGCTGACAAGCCTTGCACTGGTTGCAAGCGTCATCCGGCTGGCAAACCGCCGTACACTCGTGCATGATATGGGCTGCATCGAGACGCTTGCGCGCGTCGATACGCTCTGTGTCGATAAGACCGGCACGATCACGGAGCCGAAAATGACCGTCGATGATATTGTTTCCCTGCAGCCGGATCGCTATATCGCCGACGATATCCGCATGATCATGGCCGATTACGTCTGCGCCATGCAGGACGACAACGACACCATGGCCGCGCTGCGGCGATATTTTACCGGACAGTCCATGCAGACGGCGATTGACGCCATGCCGTTCCGGTCGGCGAAAAAATACGGTGGTGTGTCATTCCACGAGGACGAGACGTATCTGCTCGGTGCACCGGAAATTCTGCTGGCAAACTGCCCGGAAAAGGAACAGTATCTGCCGCTGGCGGAGGAATGGTCGTCCAAGGGCTGCCGGGTGCTGCTGCTGGCGCTGTACGACGGAAAGCTGTCGGATGAGACGCTGAATGCAGAAATTCTGCCGCTGGCCCTGATTTTGCTGAGCAACAAGATCCGACCCGAAGCGCCGCAGACTTTTTCCTATTTTGCGCAGCAGGGCGTGCGCACGAAGGTTATCTCCGGCGACAATCCCCTGACCGTTTCCGAGGTCGCACGGCGGGCCGGGATCCCGAATGCGGAGAAATTCGTCGATGCACGAACGCTCAAGACAGACGTTGACATTGCGAAGGCAGCAGAGGAAATGACCGTCTTCGGCCGCGTCACGCCGGACCAGAAAAAGAAGCTTGTCGCGGCTATGAAGCGCGCGGGCCACACCGTCGCCATGACCGGCGACGGCGTGAACGACGTGCTGGCGCTGCGCGAGGCGGACTGCTCCATCGCCATGGCCTCCGGCTCGGGCGTCGCGTGTCAGGCGTCGCATATCGTGCTGCTCGATTCGCAGTTTTCCGCCCTGCCGTCCGTCGTGGCGGAGGGCAGGCGCGTCATCAACAACATCGAGCGCAGCGCGTCGCTGTATCTCGTCAAGAACATCTTCACCTTTGTTCTCTCGCTGATTACGCTGTTCTTCACGCTCCCCTATCCTTATACGCCCGCGCAGCTGAGTCTGGTCAACGCGCTGACGATTGGCATCCCGTCGTTCATCCTCGCCATGGAGCCGAATGAGAACCGCATCAGCGGCAGATTCATGCCGAACGTCATTTACCGGGCGCTGCCCGCCGCGCTGTCTGACCTCATTCTCGTGGTTGGCGTGATGCTGTTCTATCTGGCGTTTCATATCAAAGAGGATATGCTCTCCACGCTCTGCACCGGCATTATGGGCATTGTGGGTCTGCTGATGATCCACCAGACCTCGCTGCCGCTGAATAAACTCCGCAAGGCCATGCTCATTGGACTGTGTGCAGCGTTCGTGGTGTGCTACTTCTTCCTGCCGGAACTGTTTACGCTGAGTGCGCTGGATAATCCGTCGCTTCTGATTCTTATTGTGCTGGGCCTGCTTGCGTTCTCGGTCATGTTCGTCTGCCGCCGGGGGCTGCGCAAAGTGAAGGCGCGGTTGAACAAGGGAATTTTCCCACGCAGGAAGAAAAGATAAATTTCTGCAAATACTAGAGCCAGCCGAAAAAACCGGCTGGCTCAGTTTTTTGGAAGGAGAACGTGTATGCACTATCATGTAAACGAAGACGTCTGCATCGGCTGTGGACTGTGCGCCGAAACGTGCCCGGAGGTCTTCTCCCTCAGGGATGACGGCTATGCCGAAGCAAAGCCCGGCCCCGTGCCGGAGCGCGTGCAGGAAACTGCCGCCGAAGCCATGGACGCCTGCCCGACGAGCGCGATCGAAGAGGGCTGACAAGGGACAGAAAATCTGCTATACTGATCCCATCCTGTCAGATGGGGTGGAAGCATGGAAGAACGATACGTCGCATTCGACGTGGAAACGCCAAACGCACAAAACCGGCGCATGAGCGCCATCGGTGTGAGCGTGATCGAAAACGGGCAGATCGTACAGGAACTTTATACGCTCGTTGACCCGCAAACACATTTTGACCCGTTCAATATCGCGCTGACCGGCATCACGCCGGAGATGGTGCGCGGCCAACCGGACTTCTCTGCGCTCTGGCAGCTGCTGAAGCCGATGCTGGAGGAGAGCATTCTGGTTGCGCACAACGCGCCGTTTGATCTGCGGGTGCTGGCCAGCTGCCTGCATGACTATCACATCGACTGGAAGCCGGAGGCTGCCTATCTGTGTACCTGCCAGATGGGCAGAAAGGCATATCCGTATCTGCAGAATCATAAGCTGAATACGCTCTGTGACCATCTGCGGCTGGAACTCGACCATCACAACGCCGGCAGTGACAGCCGCGCCTGCGCGCTTCTGCTGCTCGACTATCTGGAAAAGGGCCTGCGCCCGGAGCCGTTTTTGCGCACCTACCGCTTCGCGGATCGGAAAACGCTTCCGTACTGCGCTGTATAAGCGTGAAAACGCCTGAGAGGATTTTGTATTCTGCAGCTTTCCAAGCACACTGATATCCGCAGCGCATCCCCTTCGTCATTTGCTTGCGCAAATGCCGCCTCCCCTTATCATGCAGGACATGGCAAGGGGAGGTTTTGATTCGCTGCGTTTTTACGGAAATCTTCGGCAAATTTGCAACTTCTCAACGGGCCGATGTGGGCATCGGCCCCTACAGGGCATTGGCGAATCCGTACTGCCTTGCAAATTTTGAACGCAAAGCTAATTTAACGCAATGAACTTGCAGTGCACAAACCCGAAAATGTTAATAGAAATTTCAGAATTCTGGGGCCTGTTCCTGTCGGGAATGCCGTTGCAAAAATCGGTCGGTTTATGTATAATACAGAAAAAGATTATGTCGCCCTGCGGCTTTTGAATAGGAGGGATTCTTATCAGAAAGAAAGGCAGATTTGAGGCCAGCCGCCCCGCGCACAAGACTGCGGCGGACAGAGCCGCTGCGCCGAAGAAGCAGCCGTCCGGCAATGCCGGAAAGAAGGCTGCCGTGATCGCGGGATGTGTTGCGCTTCTGGCGTTACTCGGTGTCTGCACCTATGGCTTTATTTTAAAGGGAAGCGACACCATCTTCCCAAACGTCTATGTCGCGGGCGTGAACGTCGGCGGATTGAAGCGGGACGCAGCAATTAACGCCGTGACGCTCGCCGTCGAGCAGGAGACAGCTACCGATACGCTGACCGTTGTCCTGCCCGACCGGACGATTGACTTTACCCCCGAGATCACCAACGTCGCCCTCAACCCGGACGAGGCGGCAGACGCCGCCATGAACTACGGCCGCGACGGCGGCCCGATTACGGCGCTTCTCACATACGAACGGGCAAAAAAGACCCGGCAGGACATTTCGCTCGAATCCGGGACGAATCTCGATACCGCGTATATCCGCGATCTCATTGATCAGACCGCCCGCGCCTGTGCGTCGGAAAAGGTTGACCCGACCGTTACGGTCGATGCCGACGCGAAAACCGTCACAGTCGTGACGGGTTCGCCGAAAATTTCGCTCGATGCCGATGCACTCTATGATGCGGTCGTTGCGCGGTTCAATGCCGGCGATCTGTCCGAACTCAAGTTCGATTACGACACCGAGCCCTGCGCGCCGGTTGATCTTCAACGGTATTACGACCAGTTCGCAACCGAGATGAAAGACGCATATTACGACGAGGAAAAGAAGGAACTCGTTGCCGAAAAGGTCGGCTTCGGCTTTGACGTGTCGTATTACACCCAGCAGCTTGCCATGGCTGAACCCGGCACGAAGATCGTCATTCAGGCCGAGGCAATTCAGCCGGAGGTCACGCTGGCCGATCTGGAAAAGGAATACTTCTCCGACGTGCTCGGCTCCTGCGACAGCCCGCACACCGCGCAGGCCGGACGCACGAAGAATCTGGAACTGGCCTGCAAGGCGATCGACGGCACCATCCTGAACCCCGGAGACGAGTTCTCGTTCAACAAGATCGTCGGTGAGCGCACGCCGGAGAAGGGCTATCAGTCCGCTATCGTCTACCAGACCGGCGGCAAGAGCGAGGCAGAGGCCGGCGGAGGCGTCTGTCAGGTCGCCTCCACGATCTATACCGCCTGCCTCTACGCCGATCTCAAGGTCACAGAGCGTGCGCCGCATATGTTCACCGTCACCTACGTCCAGCTCGGCATGGACGCGACGATCTACTGGGGCAGTCTCGACTATAAGTTTGTCAACAGCACCGACCATCCGATGCGCATTGATGCTTCCGTCTCCGGCGGCTATGTCCATATCAAGCTTGTGGGCACCGCGCCGAAGGACAAGGGCTATGATCATATCGTCCTGCGGCACGAGGTCGTTGCGACCGTCCAGCCCAAGATGGAGATCGACGGCGACAAGACCATCATCACCGACGCCGGTACCGCCATCGACGAGAACGGCAACACTGTCAATATCGTTGTTGACAAGGACGGCAATAAGTATATCAAGGGTGACATGGTGCAGTATTCCTACGTCGGTAAAACCGTCATGGCCTACCGCGATTATGTGGACGCAAACGGCAATGTCATCAAAACCGAGACGCTGCACAAGGACACCTATCAGTCCCGCAACACGACCTACAAATGCACGCCGTACGTCGAGCCTGAGGTGCCCGAGGAGCCGGATCCCATCGACCCGGATTACCCGGACAATCCCGATGACCCGACTGAACCTGATGACCCCATCAATCCGTGGGATTAAGAAAAAACATCCGGCAGCCCATTGCGGGCTGCCGGTGATTTTTTTGCCCTGCCGCGCCATTTTGCGCGGCAGGGCGGTTTCGGTTATGCCAGCAGATTCTGCGTGCGGCAGAGGCTGGCGTAGATGCCGTTATGCTTGAGAAGTTCCTCATTCGTGCCGCGCTCGGCGATGCGGCCGTCGGCAATGACGACGATCTCGCCTGCGGCGCGGATGGTGGACAGGCGGTGCGCAATGATGAGCGTGGTGCGATTTTTCGCCAGTTCGTCAAACGCGTGCTGGATCTTCGCCTCCGTCAGCGTGTCGAGCGCGCTCGTCGCCTCGTCGAGAATGAGAATCGGCGGGTTTTTGAGGAAAATGCGCGCAATGGAAATGCGCTGCTTCTGTCCGCCGGACAGGAGCGTGCCGCGTTCGCCGACGTAAGTGTCAAAGCCGTCTGGCATGGCCATGATATCGTCGTAAATTTCCGCACGCTTCGCCGCGTCAATGATCTCCTCCATCGTCGCGCCGGGCTTACCGTAGCGGATGTTTTCCAGAATGGAATCGGCGAACAGAAATACATCCTGCTGTACAATGCCGATGGAGCGGCGCAGAGATTCCTGCGTGACGCTGCGCACGTCGTGGCCGTCAACGGTGATCGCACCACCGGTCACGTCGTAAAAGCGGGGGATCAGCTGGCAGAGCGTACTCTTGCCGCCGCCGGAAGGGCCGACAATGGCGACGGTCTTGCCCGCCGGGACGTGCAGGGACACATCGTGCAGAACTTCGGGATCGTCCTCATAGGAAAAGCTTACATTTTCCACGCCGATCTCACCGTGCACCTGCGTCAGTTCGATTGCATCCGGCGCGTCGTGCAGTTCCGGCGCGGTGCGCATGATCTCCAGAAAACGATCAAAGCCTGCCGTGCCGTTGGAGAACAGTTCCGTGAAGTTTGCCAGCTTGCGGATGGGGTTGACAAAGGACGCAATATAGAGCGTAAACGTCAGAAGATCGACGGTGTCCATCTGCCCCTTCATGATGAGCAGACCGCCCACGGTTACGACAGCCACGGACAAAGAACTCGTAAAAAACTCCATCACGGCCATGAAAATGCCCATTTCCCGATGGAACATCTTTTTGGAGGTCTTGTAAATGTCGTTCGAGCGGTCGAATTTTTCCTCCTCAACATGTTCGTTGGCAAACGCCTTGGCCGTGCGAATGCCGGACAGGGCGGATTCGATGTCAGCGTTGATCGCGCCGGTCTTTTTCTTCACACGGCGGGAGGCCTCGCGCATCGCCTTACGGCGCGAGACAATGATCGCAACGAACACCGGGATCATGACCGCCACGACCAGTGCCAGCCGCCACTCGATTGTCGTCATGACGGTCAACGCACCCACGATGGTCACGAGCGAGATGAACAGGTCCTCCGGCCCGTGGTGGGCAAGTTCGGTGATCTCAAAGAGGTCGGTCGTCATGCGGCTCATCAGCTGACCGGTGCGGTTGCGGTCGAAAAACTCAAAGCCCAACTCCTGCATGTGACCGAACAGGGCCGCGCGGATATCAGCCTCTACACGGATGCCGAAGGTGTGGCCCCAGTAGGTGATAATGAAATACAGCACCGACCGCAGCGCATACGCTGCCAGCACGATCAGCATGATCGTAAAGAACGTGCGGTATGCGCTCTGCGGCAGCAGCGTGCGCATGGCGTAACGCGAGATAATGGGGTATGCCAGATCGATCATCGACACGACCAGTGCACAGGCCATGTCGAGAAAAAACAGCCCCCGGTGGGGCTTGAAGAAGGATAAGAAGATGGAAAAGCCTGACCGCTTCCGGTATTGCTCTGTTGTCATGATATTTGCTCCGTTTCTTATATTCGTGTGTATTATACCGGGAGTTTCCGCGGATTGCAAGCCGTTGCGCGCGTCTTGTTTTTCTGGTAGAATAGGCCCGAAACGAGGCGAAGCGTATGATTGAAATTTTGAAGGAAACCGCGCGCTATCTTGTCTGCGTCAAGCCCATCGGCATAGCTGCGCAGGGCACGCAGGCGGAGGCGATGCCGCAGCTGCTCTCCGAGCAGCTGGGCTGTGACATTTTCCCCGTTCACCGGCTCGACCAGACAGTCGGCGGCATAATGGTCTATGCGAAGACGGTGCAGGAAGCCGCGCGCCTGACGCAGGCGATGGGACAGGGGCAGATGCAGAAGACGTATCTCGCCGTTCTGACCGGATGTCCGGCGGAAAAGGCCGGGACGCTGGAGGATCTGCTGTTCCATGACCGGGTGAAAAACAAAACATATGTGGTCAAGCGGATGCGCGGCGGCGTGAAGCAGGCGAAGCTGCACTATGAAATTCTAGCTAGGCAGGATGGACTGAGCCTTGTGCGCATCCGGCTCGAAACGGGGCGCACGCACCAGATCCGCGTCCAGTTTGCCTCGCGGGGTCTGCCGCTGTTGGGCGATGGAAAATACGGCAGCCGCTGTGGCCGCTGCACCTGTGCGCTCTGGTCTTACCGGCTTTCCTTCCCGGACGGAAAGGGCGAAGCCGTCTTCGAGGCCCAGCCCCCGGCCCAGTTCCCGTGGACGGTGTTTTTCTGATACGATGTACAGTACAAAGCTTTCGGCAAATTCGCACCGTATTTTCCCGTTTGACTGCACGCACATCCCGCCGCGCGGCTGCATAAACTACCTGTATTCTAAGGTGCAGGAGGGCTTTTCCATGGCGGTGACGCGGTATTTTCTGGGTGGTAATACGGCCTCCGGCTTTGTCTCGTTTTACGGGCAGTTCTGCCGGGGGCCGGAGGAGTTTCTGTGGGTGATCAAGGGCGGGCCGGGCTGCGGCAAGTCGAGTTTTATGAAGACCATCGGCAAGGCGGCGGAGGACGCAGGGCTGGATACCGAATACGTCCTGTGCTCCGGTGACCCGGATTCGGTGGACGGCGTGTATATCCCGGCCCTGCACACCGGCTACGCCGACGGCACGGCCCCGCATGTGCTTGAGGCCGTCACGCCCGGGGCCGCCGGGCTGTATCTCGATCTGGGACAGTTCTATGACCGCATTGCTTTGCAGAAAGAGCGCCGCGCTATTGAACTTCTGCAGACGCGCTATCGCGCGCTCTACCGCGAGGCGTATGCGCGTCTTGCAGCGTTTGCGCGTCCGTCCTGCCCGCTCCCGGCGCAGGAGGAACGGAAAAAGCGCTTCCTGCGGGCCATCACCTGCCGGGGCCTTTTTTCTGCCGAGCCGCCCGCAGGCGCGGTGCAGCTGGTGTCCGGCGAGGAATTGGAGGCGCTCCGCGTGCGGGAAAATGCAGTTCTCTACCAGAACCCGCTCCTGCCGGACGAGACGGAGGCTGTCTATCTGCCGGACGAGAAGCGCTATTACCGGGGGCCGGACGCGCCGCTGCCGGATGTTTCGGATGTGACTGCTCTTCTTGCACAGGCGAAGGCGCTGCATGACGAGTTGGAGGCCGTCTATAACCCGCATGTGGATTTCGCGCGTGTCTATGCGTTGGCCAACGCCCATGCCCTGCGATTGTTCAAAGAAAATTAAGTTGTAAGTCGGGGGAAATTGTAGTAAAATATAGTGAAATTCGAGAATATCCTACTCAGGAGGGAATACCAATGAAAAAACCGATCGTACTTGTCATTATGGACGGTGTTGGACGCGGCGACGGCGGCCCCGGCGACGCGGTCAAGCAGGCCAACACCCCGACGCTCGACAACCTGATGGCGACCTGCCCCATGACGTGGCTCAAAGCACACGGCACCGCCGTCGGCCTGCCCACGGACGACGATATGGGCAACTCCGAGGTCGGCCACAACGCTCTCGGCTGCGGCCAGATCTATTCGCAGGGCGCAAAGCTTGTACAGGAGTCCATTGAATCCGGCTCCCTGTACCAGTCCAAGACGTGGATCGACCTGACGGATAACTGCCTGCAAAACGGCAAAGCGCTGCACTTCATCGGCCTGCTGTCCGACGGCAACGTCCATTCCAATATCTCGCACCTGATTGCGATGCTGAAAAAGGCGCGTGAGATGGGACTCAAAAAGGTCTACTGCCACATCCTGCTCGACGGCCGCGATGTCCCCGCGACAAGTGCGCTGGACTATGTTGATCAGCTGGAGTCCGTTCTGGCGGAACTGAACGACGCGGAGCATGAATACAAGATCGCCTCCGGCGGCGGCCGCATGGTCATTACCATGGACCGCTACGAGGCCAACTGGCCGATGGTCGAAAAGGGCTGGCGCACGCATGTGCAGGCTGAGGGCCGTCAGTTCGCCTCCGCGCGTGAGGCCATTGAAACCTACCGCGCCGAGAATCCCGGCATGATCGATCAGGATCTGCTGCCGTTCGTCGTTGCGCATGACGGCAAGCCCGTTGCAAAGATTGAAAACGGCGACAGCGTCATCCTCTTCAACTTCCGCGGCGACCGTGCGCAGGAAATTTCCCTCGCCTTTGACCGCAAGGACTTTGACAAGTTTGACCGCGGTGACTATACTGGCGTGAAGTTCGCAGGTATGCTGGAATATGACGGCGACCTCAAGATCCCGATGCACTATCTGGTTGAGCCGCCCGTCATCCGCAACACGCTGACCGAGGTTCTGTGCAAGGCAGGCGTGCATGAGTATGCTGTGTCTGAGACGCAGAAATACGGCCACGTCACCTACTTCTGGAACGGCAACCGCTCCGGCAAGGTTGATGAGAGCCTTGAGGACTATGCCGAGGTTCCGTCCGATGTCATCCCGTTTGAGCAGGCGCCCGCGATGAAGTCCGTGGAGATCACCGATCTTCTGGTCGAGGCCATGGCCTCGCATAAGTACCAGTTCCTGCGCTGCAACTATCCGAACGGCGACATGGTCGGCCATACCGGCGTTTTGAGCGCTGTCATTACCGCGATGGAGGCCGTTGACGCAGGTCTGGCCCGCGTGAAGGAAGCTGCCGACAAGTATGGCTATACGCTGCTTGTCACCGCTGACCACGGCAACGCTGATCAGATGCTCGAGACGAAGAAGGGCAAGACCAGCGTGCGCACTGCGCATTCTCTCAACCCCGTTCCCTTCATCATCTACGATCCCGACAACAAGTATGAGATCAAGGACGGCCATTACGGCCTTGCCAACGTCGCGCCGACCATCGTGACCATGATGGGCCTTGAAACCCCCGACTGCTGGCAGCCGAGCATGATCTGATTTTCGCACTGGCGCGGGAGCCCCGGGCGCTCCCGCGCCAGCTGTAGGGGCCGATGCCCACATCGGCCCCTACAACGACCCTCGCTCTCCCCCTGTAGGGGCGGACGCCTCTTGTCCACCCGCAGGATGTACCGATTTTACGGGAATCTTCGGCGAATTCGTAACTTCCCAGCGGGCCGATGTGGGCATCGGCCCCTACAGAGACTGCGCGTATCCCGGACTGCTTTGTAAAAATGGCCGCCATTGTTCTGCCCAAACCCTTCCTCGGAGGTATCCATGCAAAAGAAACTCACGCTGATTCTGATTTTGATTCTGGTACTGGCGCAGCTATGCGCCTGCGGCAAGCCGCAGGCGGAGACTTCACCGGCAGCAGAATCTGAAGCAGCAGCCCCGGCTGAACTCCCGGCCGAAGAGACACCGGCGGATTCGGACGAGCCGGACGATCCCCCGAGCCGCACACCGGAGCGGGTATTGACCTCCACAAAATATACCGCCGAGGTCTATGTTGAGACTGTCCAGTACGGGCAGTATCAAATCGAAAGCCGGGAATACGCCGTCTCCGACGGCGTCAGCGCGACCGGTCTTCGCGCCACGGGCAAGGGCTCCAATATCCGCTTTTTCGACCAGACCGTCACGGAAGCGGGCACAGTCTGGTATTATGACAAAAGCGCCGGAGACTGGCGCTCGCAAACGCTGGGGGACGGGCTGTATGCCTCACCGGTCGTTGTTGTAGAGTTGGCTTCCGGGCAGACATATTTTCTTGCGCTGCCGCGTACGTTCGCCATGCACGAAAACGGCTCCCGGGAGCATTTCCCGGATCGAGACGGCGTGCTGCGTACCACGAAGCTGCGCAGCGGCGGCGTCCGCATCACAATGGACGGCTATGGCCTTGCGCCGGACTGCGTAACGGATGCACTCGTCCTGACCGCACCGTTTGGGCTGGACTGGAGTGTGGATAACTGCGCGAAGGCATGGGTCACATATGTGAAAAACGGCGATTCTCACTGGTGCTTCGACGGCTATTTCCGCAAATCGCCCTCCAATTATATCCCAGCGGGTGAGAATTATTATTACTGCTGCGCCGCAAGCTACTGCATCCGGGGCTACCTTGGCCGGATGTCGCGCTGCAAGGAAGCGCCCGCGCTCATTATCCTGTCGCTCGATACCATGTCGCAGCGGCAGAACCACTACGGCTATGTGCCCACCACACCCGGCAGCGAGTGGCTTCAGGGCGATTACGGGATCGGGCCTGGCTTTTACGACACCCGGTTCAATACCGATCTGCTCGAAATTTACATCTCGGCCACCCGCAGGCTCGGCAAGGGGATGTTTGAAGAGACGATGAACCGCTATCTCGCCTTTTTCAGTCAGGTTGCGGACATAAGCCACATCACCACGGAAAACGGCGGCTGGCTGATTCCCGACTACTGGCACCCGGACGAGATCACCGCTCCACACACCTCGCTCAACCATCAGGCGTCGGAGTGTCTGGCGCTGTATCACGCGGCGGATCTTCTGAATCGGAAGGATCTGCGCGAACTGGCCGACCGGATGCTGCTGGCCATTGAGGATACCGGCTCCGGCTGGGTCATGCCGAATCATAATCTCTATTACAGCATCAAGCCCGACGGCACCTATGTCGAGGGCGACTATCCGTATCTGACGTACAACGATCTGTATTACCTGCGCGAGTATCTGACGGGCGTCAACCGGACGGAAACCGATACGCTGACGTATTTGATGGGTGAAAAGCTCCAATGGATGGAGCAAAACGGCGTGACCGGTTATGAAAAAGGCTGAAACCCGTTTTTTGACTTGTACTTTCCCGGCAAATCGGTTAAAATGAATTGAATATCCCAGAAGGAGGAATCTTGATGATCCGTATGAATACAGACGCCGGCCAGATCACGGTCGATAGCGCTGTCTATACCAATATCGCGGGCTTTGCAGCGACCAACTGCTTTGGCGTCAAGGGCATGGCCGTGCGCTCCATGACGGACGGGCTTGTCCATCTGCTGCGCAAGGAAGCAATGGGCAAGGGCGTCAAGGTCACGTTCAGCGCCGACAATTCCATTTCCATCGACCTGCATATCATGGTCGATAAGAGCGTCAATCTCAGTGCAATCGCGTCCTCCATCATCAGCGAGGTCCGCTATTTCGTTACCAAGTCCACGGGCACCGAGGTGCGTGCCGTGAACGTATTTGTCGATTCCATTTCCGTCGACTGATATCGATTTCAATTCACGCGCGCATACAAGGGCGCTCACGGAGGTAAACCATGATCAAAACCATTGACGGCGCGGCGTTCAGCCGGATGATGCTCTCCGCCGCTGCCGAGATCGACCTGAATAAGCAGAAGGTCAACGAACTGAACGTTTTCCCTGTTCCGGACGGAGATACCGGCACGAATATGAGCATGACGCTCTCTGCCGCCAGCACAGAACTGCGCAAGGCAGACGGCATTACGCTCACCAAGGCCGCCGACAAGACGGCCTCCGCGCTCCTGCGCGGGGCCAGAGGCAATTCGGGCGTGATTCTGTCTCTTCTGTTCCGCGGCTTTTCCAAGTCGCTCAAGGGTAAACTCGAGGCCGACGGCAAGGACTTTGCCGCTGCACTGACAGCAGGTGTGGAAGCTGCGTATAAGGCAGTCATGAAGCCCGCCGAGGGCACAATTCTGACCGTCTCCCGCCTCACGGCAGACGCCGCGCGCGATTTGGCCGAGGAAAACAATGAGATCGAGTATGTGCTGCAGCACTGCCTTGACACGGCGCACGCTGCGCTGGACAACACCGTCAACCAGAATCCGGTTCTTAAAAAGGCCGGCGTCGTTGATGCGGGCGGTATGGGCTTCTGCCTTATTCTGCGCGGCATGCTCGAAAGCCTGCGCGGCAACGATATTGTCTGCGAGGACACAGGTGCAACGAATGAAGAGGCCGATTTCGGCATTTTCGACTCTGAGGACATCACATTCGCGTTCGACACGGTCTTTATTGTGCGCAAGCGCGAGGATATTACCTCGCTCGACCCGCTGCGCGAGTATCTCGGCAGCATCGGCGACAGTCTCGTCATCGGCGAGGACGACGAAGCGTTCAAGGTCCATGTACATACGAATATTCCGGGTGACGCACTGAGCGAGGCCCAGAAGTATGGTACGCTGGAACTTGCAAAGATCGAGAACATGCGCTTGCAGCACGATGATCTGACCGCCGGCCGCAAGGCCCGTTCGACCGACGATCTGGAGACTGTGGAAAAGGAGTTGGAAAGCCAGCCTGCGGAGCAGGCGGCTCCGGCAGAACCCGACAAGCGCTACGGCAGCGTCGCCGTGTGCGCGGGTGCGGGCCTGGCCGGCGTGTTCCGCGATCTCGGTGTTGACGAGATCATTGAGGGCGGCCAGACCATGAACCCCTCGACGGAGGATATTCTGCACGCGATCGAAAAGACGCCTGCGGAGATCGTCTTCGTCCTGCCCAACAACAAGAACATCATCATGGCTGCGCAGGCGGCGGCGGAACTGGCTTCGCGCGAAGTCGTGGTTATCCCGACCAAGACCGTCCCGCAGGGCATCAGCGCCATGCTCTCGTTCGACGCAGCAATGGAGCCGAGCGAAAACGAAGCGGCCATGACCGGCTGCCTCTCCGGCGTCATGACCATGCAGATCACCTATGCCGCGCGCGACTCGGACTTTGACGGCTTTGATATTCACGCGGGCGATTATCTCGGGTTGTGCGATGGCGCGCTGGCTGGAACAGCGCGTGAGATCACCACGCTTCTTGCGTCTCTCGCGGACAAGGCTGCGGAGGCCGGCAAGGAATTCATCAACATCTTCTACGGCGCGGACATTCAGGAGCCCGACGCGGAGGCGGCGCTGGAACTGTTCCGGCAGCATGCGCCCGACGCGGAGGTCAATCTCGTCTCCGGCGGCCAGCCGATCTACTATTACCTCATCTCGGCGGAATGACCGCCGGCTGCAATATGTCTGGAACCAAAAGAACCTGCTGCAAAGTATTTTTGCAGCAGGCTCTTTTTGCATGAAAGCCGTATTCTCTCTGGTTTACGGTTCGTCCAGATCGTCTGCCAGCTTTTGCAGCGGCAGATGGCGCAGGAGCAGGTTCACGGGATTGAGTTCGGAGGCTGCCGTCTTTGCGCCAGCCGCCATAAACAGGCGCAGCGTGCTGCCCAGCGCATGGCGTGTGGGCTTGTCCAGCGTGCGGTATTTCTTGAGCATGGCTGCCGCTGTTTTGAGCCCACCTTCCTTGAGATCGGTGAGCGTACCGGCATCGGTACAGGTAAGAATATCAAACAGCGCATCGGTGAAGGCCACGCGCTGCTCCGGACTCAGGGAGAGAATGAACGTGCGGATCGTCTCGTCAACCAGCTTGCCGCCCTCGGTCAGATCGGGCAGATGCTCAAACCGTTCCCCGCGCACCTGCCACGAGAAGCCGTCGTGCTGCCACAGGCCGCTCTGCGTGCTGCGCACGACCTCATAGCGTTCCTCATGCTCCAGCAGCATGCCGACGACAGACGATTCCGGCAGAATGGTCGTGATCCTGTCCGCGACGCGCTTGTGTTCCGGCAGGCCAAGCAGCGACGTGCGGAAGCCGGGGCCGTCGTTATTGTATACGCGCATCAGCTGGTTCTGCACGGCTTCGCCGCAGAACACTGCGCTGTAGACCGCGAGATTGCCGCCCTTGGAGTGTCCGCCCACGCGAAGCGGATGCGACGGAAGCGCCGCGGCTGCCGCAGACAGATACTCTGCCGCCATTTTCTGCGCCGGAACGACCGGCAGAAAGGCCAGATTAAAATCCTCCTTCCAGCCGACAATCGTGTCGTCCGTGCCCCGGAAGGCAATGTAGGCCGTTTTATCCGGCAGCAGGATCGTCAGCGCGGAGAACTGCGTCTGCGTTTCCTCGTCGGTGCGGCTGACATAGGCGCAGAGCGTCAAATCGGAAAAGCGGCGGCTTGCCGCCATTTTGTGGCCCAATTCCGGGATTTGCTCCGGCACCAACACGCCCATCGTCTCCTGCGGCCGCACCGCGTCGTATTGCCGCATGGCATCCGGCAGGAAAACCGGGGCGGAAAAGTCCGCCGGAACGATCCCGGAGAAGTCCAGAAAGCAAAGTTCCGCCATCAGCAGATTGTCCACCTCGTTGAACCCGCGCTCTGCCAGCGTCAGATCGCCGCGCCAGTCCAGATAATCCAGAATATTTGCCATAGCTGTACCTCCGGAAGTTCGTGTAGCTTATCATACACAAAAGTTACCGGAAAAACAACCAAACCTGGATGAAGAAAGCCTTAATTTTTTCTGAAGTCATTCAGCCTATAAACCTATTGACTTTATGGGGAATGTATGCTATCCTCAAAACATAAGAAAGAATTCCCTGCAAAGGAGCTGATATTTGATGCAGGTCTATGCGGATAACGCAGCAACCACCAGAATGCACCAGACGGCCATCGATACGATGACCTATCACCTGAATAACACGTTCGGCAACCCGTCGAGCCTCTACACCATCGGCCAGCAGGCCAAGGAAGTGCTCGAGACGGCGCGTGCCGATATGGCCGCCTGCTTCGGCGCGCAGCCGCGCGAAATCTATTTTACCTCCGGCGGCAGCGAGGCCGACAATCAGGCTATTACCTCCGCCGCCTATCTCGGCGCGCGCAAGGGAAAAAAGCACATTATTTCCACCACATTTGAGCATCATGCCGTCCTGCATACCCTGAAACGGCTGGAAAAACAGGGCTTTGAGGTGACGCTGCTGGACGTGCACGCAGACGGCCTTGTCTCGGCCCAGCAGGTCGCGGACGCCATCCGTGACGACACCTGCCTCGTGACCATCATGTTCGCCAACAATGAGATCGGCACAATCCAGCCGATCGAGGCAATCAGCGCGGTGTGCCATGAACGCGGCGTGCTGTTCCACACCGACGCGGTGCAGGCAGCGGGGCATGTGAAGATCGACGTGAACGCAATGCACATCGACATGCTGAGCCTGTCCGCGCACAAATTCCACGGTCCGAAGGGCGTGGGCATGCTCTATGCGCGGCGCGGCATTATTCTCACGAATCTCATCGAGGGCGGCGCGCAGGAGCGCGGCAAGCGCGGCGGCACGGAGAACGTCCCCGGCATCGCGGCCATGGCGGCAGCTTTGAAGGAAGCGTGCGCCAACATGGACGAGAATACAAAGAAGGTCACGGCCCTGCGGGACAAACTCATTGACGGCATTTCCAGGATTCCGCACTGCGCGCTGAACGGTGCGCGTGCGCCGCGGCTGCCCGGCAATGTGAACTTCTGCTTCGAGGGCATCGAGGGCGAGAGTCTTCTGCTGCTGCTCGACGCGAAGGGCATCAGCGCATCGTCCGGCTCCGCCTGCACGTCCGGTTCGCTCGACCCCAGCCATGTGCTGCTGGCCATCGGACGGCCGCACGAGGTCGCGCACGGCTCGCTGCGCCTGACCATCTGTGAGGACAATACCGAAGAAGAAATCGACTATATCCTTGCCGAACTTCCGCCGATCGTGGACCATCTGCGGAACATGTCGCCGGTCTGGAAGGACCTGATGAGCGGCAAACGGCAGTTTACGCTGTAAGGAGGGCTTTTATCATGGCACTGTATACCGAAACCGTCATGGATCACTTCATGCACCCGCGCAATGTCGGCGAGATCGCGGACGCGGACGGCGTCGGCGAGGTCGGCAACGCCAAGTGCGGCGATATCATGAAGATGTACCTGAAGATCAAGGACAATAAAATCGAGGATGTGAAGTTTGAGACGTTCGGCTGCGGCAGCGCGATCGCGTCGAGTTCCATTGCGACGGAGATGATCAAGGGCCGGACGCTGGACGATGCGCTGGCGCTGACCAATCAGGAGGTCGTCGATGCGCTGGGCGGACTGCCTGCGCACAAGCTGCACTGCTCCGTTCTGGCCGAGGAGGCCGTCAAGTCCGCCATCCAGGACTATTACGAGAAGAACCACATTGAGTATGATCACAGTAAATTCCCCAAGAAAGAAGACTGTGAATCCTGCTGCCGGATGGTATAATGCAAAACACCGGGCGCGGCCATTGGCTGTGCCCGGTTTGTCTGTCAAAATACGTTTTTTCTGGGTCAGGCATTCCCATCGAGAAACACAAACCAGCAAAGCGTTTCCAACATGCCTCCGGCGGCCCTATCTTTTCTCTTGCAAGAGAAAAGATAGGGGAGAAAAGAGTGCTTGGACGCGGTTGGTGCGTGCTGCGGATACAATTCAAGTGAGTACCAACTTTATAGTCGTTGCGAACACACATCGTTACCTTACGACCGCTATGGTACGCGCCGCCTGTTACGGTACTCCAAATTTGTAAGTCACCGCGTTTGAATGGCTGCAGTAAATTGGCCTTACGTTCAAAATTTACAGGGCAGTACGGATTCGCCGAAGGCTCGCGCCAAAGCCTCCCCTTGCCACGCCCTACGCGGTAAGGGGAGGCTTTGGCTGTGCCGCAGTCACTGATTTCTAAATATCTACATTGTCAAAGGTATCGCTGACCACGAAATATTGTAATTTCGCCAGAGTTTTCGTTTTTTCAGTGGCCCGCCGCTTTCCGTTCCGGCACAAGGAAGATAAAGACCAGTGAACTGATGAGCAGCAGGAAGGGGTAGAACAGGAACGGGATAATCTGGAACGCGGTGAGCGTTTCACCGAGTTCTGAAACGGCGGAGATCGCCAGAAGCATCTGCGCGCCGTAGGGAATGATGCCCTGGAAGATGCACGAGAAGGTGTCGAGCAGCGACGCGCTCTTTTTGCCCGTGATGCCGTATTCCTCGCTCATCTGCTTTGCGATGGGTCCGGCCATGACGATGGCGACGGTATTGTTGGCCGTGGCGATGTCCATCGCGCCGACAAGCAATCCGATACCCAGCTGACCTCCCTTGTTGCCGTGGAAAATGCGGCGGATAAAGCCGAGCAGCGCCTCAAAGCCGCCGTATTCGCGGATGAGGCCGCACATGGCAGACACGAGGATCGTGACCATGATCGTCTCAAACATCCCGGACGCGCCGGAGCCCATGTTCCCCAGCAGCTCGGTCGGGTGCACCGCACCGGTGGCGAGCATGATGATGGCCCCGGAGAAAATGCCGGTCAGCAGCACGAGGAACACATTGACGCCCGCCACGCCGCCGATAAGCACCAGCAGATACGGGACGGTCTGCAGCAGATGGTATTCCGAAATTTCAACCGCGCCAATGTCGCTTTTCAGCGAGAACACAATGATCAGCGCCAGTGTTACGAGTGCCGCCGGCAGCGCGATACGGAAGTTCGTACGGAATTTGTCCTTCATTTCGCAGCCCTGCGTGCTGCAGGCGGCGATGGTCGTGTCGGAGATGAACGAGAGATTGTCGCCGAACATCGCGCCGCCCATGACGGATCCGATGCACAGCGCCAGATGGAACCCCGACGCCTTCGCCACGGCGACGGCGATGGGGACGATCAGCGTGATCGTGCCGCAGGACGTGCCCATGGCCGTCGAGACGAAGCACGAGACAACGAACAGAACTGCAACGGCAAACCGCGCCGGGATATGCGCAAGCATGAAATATGCGACAGATTCTGCGCTGCTTCGGCCCACGACGCCGACGAACACACCGGCGGCCAGAAAGATCAGGATCATCGTCATGATATTCTTGTCGCCGACGCCCTTTGCCATGACCTCCAGCTTGTCGTCGAACGACAGCGCCCGGTTCTGCAGGCAGGCGACGAGGATCGCGGCCAGGAACGCCACAACGATCGGAATGTTGTAAAAGCCCATCTCAATTTTCAAACCGTATTCAAACAGACAGCCCAGACCCAGATACAAGACAAGGAACACTCCGATAGGCAGCAGGGCGACGGCACGCGCGGGTTTCTTCTCCATAAAATACTCTCTCTTTTTCATAAAAATTCACTCCCGGCCGCGCATGCGGCCGGGAGTTCTGCGCATAAGCTTTGTTATTGTATTGGCTTTCTGCCCTTTCGTCAAGTAAATCGATAATTCTTTGGTGAAACTGCATAAAAATGCACGGTGCATAAAATTAACAGCCTTTTTACATTTCCGCTCTGTTCAGAACGGGATTTTTCTGATAAAATAAGAACAATTCTTGAAATAGGAGTGAGGCTTTGTACCGCAAACAGGTGTTACTGGAAAAACTGAGAGAGGCCGCGGCCTCCGTGCTGCCGATCAGCCTGATCGTGCTGGCCATCTGCTTCGTGCTCGTGCCGGTCGATACGGGGCTGATGCTCTCATTCGTGCTGGCGACGGCCATGCTCATTCTGGGCATGGGTCTGTTCACGCTCGGCGCGGAAATGTCCATGAGCAAGATCGGCAACTACATGGGCGCGAAGCTGACAAAATCGCGCAAGCTCGGTCTGATTCTGATTGTCAGCTTCCTGCTGGGTGTCGCCATTACGGTGGCCGAGCCGGATTTACAGGTGCTGGCAGCCAACGTGCCGGAGATTGACAAAACGGTCCTCATTCTGATCGTCTCCGTCGGCGTGGGCATCTTCCTGATGCTCTGCATGGTGCGCATTCTGTTCGGCATTTCGCTGCGGCTGCTGCTGATCGTGTTTTATGTGCTGGTGTTTTTGGCTGCGTTCCTGTCCGATCAGGGCATTCTCGCCGTTGCGTTTGACTCCGGCGGCGTGACGACCGGGCCGATGACCGTGCCGTTCATCATGGCGCTCGGCGTCGGCGTGGCGTCTATCCGTTCCGACGAAAACGCGAAGGCGGACTCGTTCGGCCTTGTCGGTCTGTGTTCCATTGGGCCGATCGCGTCGGTGCTGCTGCTGGGCGCGATCTACAAGACGCAGCCCGCGCAGGCGGAGTCGGAAGCTGCCGCCGCCATCACCAATACCGTTGCACTGGGCCGGGACTATCTGCACGCCTTCCCGGAATATCTGAAGGAGGTCACGCTGGCGCTGCTGCCGATTGTGGTGTTCTTCCTGATCTTCCAAGTCGTCTCGCTGCGGCTGCGGAGGCTGCCGTTCCTGCGGGTCATGGTAGGCATTCTGTATACATACGCCGGTCTTGTCCTGTTCCTGACGGGCGTGAACGTCGGCTTTTCGCCGGTCGGCTACGCGCTGGGCGCGGCGCTGACGGAGGGGTGGAAGCTGTGGCTGCTCATTCCGCTGGCCATGCTGATGGGCTGGTTCATCATCAACGCTGAGCCTGCCGTCCATATCCTCAACCGGCAGGTCGAGGATTTAAGTGCGGGCGCAATCTCGGCAAAGGCTATGGGCATGAGCCTGTCCATCGCCGTTTCCGCCGCAGGCGGACTTGCCATGCTGCGCGTCATCACGGGCGTTTCGATCATGTACTTCCTTGTGCCGGGGTATTTTATCGCGCTGGCCCTGTCGTTCTTTGTGCCGCGCACGTTTACGGCCATCGCATTTGACTCCGGCGGCGTGGCTTCCGGTCCGCTGACAGCGACGTTTATGCTGCCGTTTGCCATGGGCGCGTGCGAAGCGCTGGGCGGGAATGTCATGACGGACGCGTTCGGCCTTGTCGCGCTAGTTGCGATGATGCCGCTGATTACCGTGCAGGTCATGGGCGCGATCTACGTCATCAAATCCCGCCGCGCCGAAAAGGAACCGGCTCTGCCGGACTTCGGCGACAACGAGATCATCGAACTGTGGGAGGCCTGCTGATATGGAATTATATTATATCATTGCCGTTACCGATTCCGACCGGGGCGAGGCCATGAACGCCCTGTTCCGCGAGGCGGGTCTGCCGATGATCCTCAGCGCACCCGGAAGAGGCACGGCCAAAAATGAGCATTTGGCCGTCTACGGCCTGGATGAAACATCCAAAACCGTCACCACCTCCGTCGCCAGCGCACAGGAGGCCGCGCAGCTTGTCAAGGCTGCCAAGCGCAAGCTGTTTCTCGACATTCCCGGCAACGGGATTCTGCTGACCGTGCCGCTCAAGAGCGTGGCGGGCGGCAGAACGCTCGCCTATCTGACCAACGATCTGAAAACAGGAGGAACGCCGCATATGGAATTCAATCATGAACTGATCGTCGTGATTCTGAACGAGGGCTACGCCGATCTCGTCATGGATGCCGCACGGGCCGCAGGCGCAGGCGGCGGCACAGTGCTGCACGCCAAGGGCACAGGCTCGAAGCGCGGAGAAAAATTCTTCGGCGTGAGTCTGGCCGATGAAAAGGATATGGTCTACATCATCGCCTACGCGGACGAAAAGGCCGCGATCATGCGTGCGATCAACGAAAACGCAGGCCCCGGCACAAAGGCCGGTGCGATCTGCTTCTCACTGCCCGTCAGTTCCGTCGCAGGTCTGCGCGAGCGGGACGCAGGATAACGGCCAAAGCCGCCGGAACAACCGGCGGCTTTTTATCTGAGAATTTATACCGGCCGAATGGCGGAGAGGTCATACGGCGTAGTCTGATAGACAAAGTAGTTGAGCCAGTTCTGGTACAGCAGGTTTGCGTGGCTGCGCCATGTGACCATGGGCGGCTTGGTATCGTCGTCATCCGGGTAATAGTTCTCCGGCACATGGATGGGAAGTCCGGCGTTTTTATCGCGCAGGTACTCCGATTCCAGCGTTCCGGCATCGTATTCCGAGTGGCCGGTGATGAAAATCTGCCGACCGCCCTCCGTGGCCATAGCGTAGACTCCTGCCTGTTCGGACGAGGCAAGAATTTTCAGCTTGCTGCACCGCTCGATATCCTCGCGCCGGACGCTTGTATGCCGCGAATGCGGGACCATGAACACATCGTCAAACCCGCGCATGAGCATGGACGAGCGCCGCTCGACCCGGTGCGGATAGACGCCGAAGAGTTTTTCGGGCAGGGTAGTCTTCCCGATGCCGTAGTGATAATAAAGTCCCGCCTGCGCACCCCAGCAGATATGGAACGTGCTGTGCACATGCGTCCGGCTCCATTCCATGATGCGGCACAGTTCTGGCCAGTATTCGACCTGCTCAAACGGCATCTGTTCCACAGGTGCGCCGGTAATGATCAGCCCATCGAACCAGCGCTCCTTCACGTCCTCGAATGTCTGATAGAATTTCAGCAGATGTTCGCGGGACGTGTTTTTGGATTCGTGGCTGTCCGTGTGAATGAGTTCCAGTTCTACCTGAAGCGGCGTGTTGCCGAGCAGTCTCGACAGCTGCGTTTCCGTGGCAATCTTGGTCGGCATGAGGTTCAGAACGAGGATCTGCAGCGGGCGGATGTCCTGCGTGACGGCCCGCGTCTCATTCATGACAAAAATATTCTCGGCCGCCAGTGTTTTCGCGGCCGGCAGGCCGTTCGGGATCATAATGGGCATGGCGTGGGTTCCTTTCCGTGATTATCGCAGCGCCTGATCAAGATCGGCAATCAGGTCCTCCGCGTCCTCCAATCCGCAGGAATAGCGGATCAGATCCTCGCGGACACCGGCGGCCTGCAGCTCCTCGGCATTCATCTGCCGGTGCGTCGTCGATGCCGGATGCAGGCAGCAGGTGTGCGAATCGGCTACATGCGTTTCGATGGACGCGACCTTGAGCCTGCCCATGACAGTCTCGGCTGCGGCCCGTCCGCCCTTGACGCCGAAGCTTACGACGCCGCAGGAGCCGTGCGGCAGGTATTTCTGTCCGAGTTCATAATATTTGTCGCCCGGCAGGCCGCAATACTGCACCCACGAGACATTTTCGTGCTGCTGCAAAAATTCCGCGACTTTCTGCGCGTTTTCGCAGTGACGCGGCATGCGCACATGCAAACTCTCAAGGCCGAGATTCAGATAATACGCGCTCTGCGGGGACTGAATCGCGCCGAGATCGCGCATCAGCTGGACAGTCGCCTTCGTGATATACGCACCCGCGAGGCCGAAGCGCTCAGTATATGTCACGCCGTGATAACTCTCGTCGGGCGTACACAGACCGGGGTATTTGTCCGGGTACTTCGTCCAGTCAAATTTGCCGGAATCAACGATCGCGCCGCCGATGGCGCCCGCGTGGCCGTCCATGTATTTTGTCGTCGAGTGTACGACGATATCTGCGCCCCATTCAAACGGGCGGCAGTTGATGGGCGTTGCAAACGTGTTGTCCACAATCAGCGGAACGCCGTGCCGGTGCGCGGCCGCCGCGAATTTTTCGATATCCAGAACGGTCAGCGCCGGGTTTGCAATCGTCTCGCCATACATGGCCTTTGTGTTGGGCCGAAATGCGGCGTCCAGTTCCTCCGCAGAGCAGTCAGGATTGACAAACGTGACCTCGACGCCCATGCGCTTCATGGTGACGGCAAAAAGATTGAAGCTGCCGCCATAAATGCTCGACGAACTGACCAGATGGTCACCCGCGCCGACAATATTGAACACCGCGAAGAAGATCGCTGCCTGCCCGGAGGCTGTCAGCATGGCAGCCGTACCGCCCTCAAGCGCGGCGATACGCGCCGCGACGGCGTCGTTCGTCGGGTTCTGCAGGCGGGAATAAAAATAGCCGCTTGTCTCAAGATCGAAGAGTTTGCCCATTTCGGCGCCGCTCTCGTATTTGAACGTGGTGCTCTGGATGATGGGGATCTGACGGGGCTCGCCGTTTTTCGGGCTGTAGCCTGCCTGTACGCATCGCGTACCGAGTCCGGGTTGTGCCATATGGGTGCTCCTTTCCTGTTTGAACGTCCGGTGACTTGATTGAAATTAAAATGATTGTACCGCAAACCGGCGGCGCTGTCCAGTCCGCCGCAGCGTTTACGCGCCGAGATTGCACAAAACGCCCGTCAGAATGCCAAGCAGCCCGCCCATGCAGACCTGAAGCGGCGTATGGCCGACGAGTTCCTTGAGTTTTTCCTGATCAGACAGCGGCTGCTCCAGCTTGGCAAACAGGTCGATGAACTCGTTCAAAAGCTTCGCCTGCTTGCCCGTTTCGAGCCGGACGCCCATTGCGTCGTGCATGACGATAATCGCCACGATCACGCTGATGGCGAATGGAAACGAACCCAGCCCATATAAAATTCCCGCCGAGGTCGCCACGGCGCAGACCGTAGCTGAATGGCCGCTCGGCATGCCGCCGTCGCCGAAAATGCGCGTCAGATCCAGCGTATGGTGCATGAGCGCGTAAATAATCGTCTTCAAAACCTGCGCCGCTCCCCAGCCGACAAGGCCGCTGATCAGCACGCGGTTGGAGAGCAGTTCCTGAATTGCCTGCATGGTTCTCTTCCTTTCCGAAGTTTTTACAGAGTCATAATTTCGACCGCCGGCAGTACAGCCTCGATCATATCCCGGCTTGCCAAACACGCGCTGTAGGCTGTCGCACTGCCGCAGGCGGTGCCGAGGCGGAGAGCCAAGGCATAGTCTTCCGTGTCCAGCAGCCCCGCAAGAAAGCCTGCCGTCACGCTGTCGCCCGCACCGACGGTGGAGACGACCGGCTGCGCGCTGCGGAGCTGTGCCCGGTAAACGCGCCCAGTTTCCGCCAACAGCAGCGCGCCGTCCGCGCCCATGGACACCAGAACGTTCCGCGCGCCCAGAGCCTGCGCCCGCTGCGCAAGCGCAAAGAGCGCGTCCGGCGTTTGCGCCTGTTCGCCGAACAACTCGCACAGTTCCTCGCCGTTGGGCTTGATCAGCAGCGGTCGAAACGCAAGCGCTTCGCGCAGTGCCGCGCCGCTCGTGTCCACGACGGCGCTCACGCCGGCCTCCCGTGCAGCGGAAAGGAGTGCTGAAAACGCGCCCTGCGGACTTTTTTGCAGATTACCGCTGATGACAAGCTGATCGTCCGGGGTTAATCCGCGCAGGAACGCGCACAACGCATCAATGTCGGCCTGCGCAAGCGCGGGGCCGGAGGCGTTGAAGGCCGTCTCAGGACTGGTATTGATCTTCGTGTTGATGCGCGTCTGGCCGCTTTGCAGCCAGAACCAATGGCAGCTGCAGCCGGTGTCCGCCATGAGCGATTCAAGAAGCCGTCCCGTCGGCCCGGCCAGATACCCCAGCACGCACGATGGCTTTCCGAGCGTTTGCAGCATCAGCGAAACATTGATCCCCTTTCCGCCCGGCGCAAGCAGTTCGTGCCCGGAGCGGTTGATGCCGCCCACGCGCAGCGGCGCACGCAGGTCCATATAATAATCAATATTGGGATTCGTCGTAACCGTGTAGATCATGATCCGCTTCTCCTGAAATGCCTGTTTTCCAAAAGTATACGAGTCCCGCGCAAAAAAGTCAACGCCCGGCGGCGTGCCGGATGCCCGGTGCGTTGCTTTTTTTGCAAAAGCCTGCTATACTTGCTCTATCAAGGAAAAAGGGGGATTCCCTGTGAAGGATTTTTTCTGCCGCCTGTTTACGCCGTGGAAGGCAGGATCGCAGTTTGACGCACCCGAAGCGTTTTATAGCTTCCTGCTTGGCCGGGACAAACTGCTCGGCACGATCCGGAACCTCTGCTTCGCCGCTGCGCTGGTGCTGCTGGTGATCGGCTACGCTGTCTCTGACGGTACGACTGGCTATTCCATCGCCGACATTGCCAACCAGCCGTATTATCTGATCGCCGTGGGCGTGATGGTGCTGGCGCTGCTGCTGTCGCTGGTCATGATTCAGATCGAAAAAGAATTGCCGAAGGAGATGCGTCCAAAATGAACACGGAAAATTTGTCCGCGCTGTTTGAAAACGGCGCATATACGCTCGTCGTGCAAAAGAACGGCGTGACCGTTCACAAGGACTTTGGCCAGGGCGTCGGCCCGGCGCTGCGGGTATTTGACGCACAGCCGGAGCTTTTAAAGGGTGCACTTGTCTGCGACACCATCGTCGGCAAGGCTGCCGCCGCGATCTATATTTTGGGCGGTGCAGCGGGCGTTTATGCCGAGACGATGAGCGTCGCTGCTGCGGACTTCCTGACCGCGAACGGCGTGGACTGCGCCTGTGAGACGAAGACCGAAAAGCTTCTGAACCGGCAGGGAACGGGCCTGTGCCCGTTTGAGCAGGCTGTTCTGGAACTGGAAAGACCGGAAGACTGCCTGCCCGTCATCCGCGCGACGCTTGCACGGCTGATGGCCGGAAAAAACAAAAAAGGAAATGCAACCAGCTTCTTCATTTCCTGTCTGTATGGATAGAACAGATTTTATGCAGACAGGAGGAACCAACATGAAGAAGCTGCTTGCTTTTTTGCTGCCCCTTGCGCTGACGCTTAGTCTGACCGCCTGTGGTCCGCGCGACGAGCGGAAGGATGAGAATGCGCAGTATTCTGCAAAGCCAGTCATCTATCTCTATCCGGAGGAAGCACAGGACGAGGTCTGCGACGCCAAGCCGGTCGCGTATCTGTATCCACAGACGGAAACAGAGGTAACGGTTCGGCTGGACTATGACGGAAAGCTGACGTGCACCTATCCGGCCTACGCAGACGGCTGGACCGTCTCGGCAAGACCCGACGGGACGCTGACAGATAAAAACGGCCAGACCTACCGGTATTTATACTGGGAAGGCATATCGGAAACGGAATATGATTTCACATCCGGCTTCTGTGTGCCGGGAAGCGGCACGGCGGAATTTCTGGAGGATGCGCTGGGGAAACTCGGCCTGAACCGCACGGAGGCCAACGAGTTTATCGTCTACTGGCTGCCGCTGATGCAGGAAAACGCCTATAATCTGATTGCGTTTCAGCATGAGGCCTACACCGAAAGTGCCCGCCTGACCATCACGCCTGAGCCGGACACGCTCATTCGCGTTTTCATGGCCTTCAAGCCGCTGTCCGCCCCGGTCGAAATCGCGCCGCAGACGCTTACAGCCCCGGCACGCACAGGCTTCACCGCTGTCGAATGGGGCGGAGCGGCGTGCCGGTAACTGCATAAAAAATATCCCGCCAGGCGGGACGTACCGGAACAGCCTCCCCGGCAAATCGGGGAGGCTGTTCCGGCCTATATGGCGCGTCTGCACGGCTGGGCGCTGGAAACATTACAAATTGTTTCCGCAAGTTCACATAATCACAAAGATGCTGCATTTTGATGGAGGAAACGGTGAAAATATGTTCAAAATAAGCAAAAGTGTCCATTGACGAAAGCAAAGGAATCCGCTATGATTGTGACACTGGGATATAAGTCGTGTATTTCCCAGAAGGAGGAACTATGAAAAAGCTGATTCTCGTGCTGGCCGCGGCGCTGGCGCTCACGCTGCTGTGCAGCTGCGCAAAGCCGCTCCCGGAAGAGCCTGTGCAGGCTGACCCGGAGCCCGAGGCGCCCGCCGCCGTGCATGTCACAACCTTTACTGCCGATATTCTTTCGTCTGACAGCGATACGCTATCCGTCCGCCCCGCGGATGAAGATCCTGCGTTCGGCGCTGCGGAAGCAGTCACGGTCACGCTGGCCGACGGGCTTGTTCCCACCGGCGCGGACGGCTGGCCCATCTCCGTGTCTGAATTGACGCAGGCGCTTCAGGTGGACATTACCTACCTTGGCGACGTTTCCGAGTCTGACCCGCCGCAGGTGCTGGCTGTTGCCATCCGCGTCGTCCCGTCCGAAGAGCCGGCTGAGGACATTGTTACGCCTGCTGACCCGCAGCCTGTCGCGCCCGTCCCGGAAGAACCCGAAGCGGAACCGTTTGCCCCGGTTGAACTTCCCGCGCAGGATCCCGTCCCGGCAGAGATTCCCTACGACGGCATCACGCTCTACGGCTTCCAGAGCATCCGCACGGAGATCGTCCGCAGCGGCGAGGCCGATCTGGACGGCTGCGGTACGCCTGAGTCGGTTCAGCTGCTGCGCATCTGGGATCAATACGATCAGCAGTCGTTCGTGCTTCGCATCCAGAAGGGTTCGGACGTCTTCGACACCGGCTTTGAAGAGGCCGACGCCTCCTATCCTGCCAGCTTTAACGCCCATATCTGGCTGGCCGATCTGGATACGGACGGCTATCCGGAGGTCTACTTCAACGGCAATATGAACGGAGATCAATATGTGCTGAACGTCTGGTCGCTGAAGACCGGAACGCCGCAGCTGATCCCGTTTGAAGATCAGACCTTCATGGAGGCCGCGATCATCGGTGTCTCCGATAACAGTCTCCAGCTTGAGAGCACCCAGAACGTGCTCGGCTCGTACAGCGCCATCCGCGCCTATGCCCTGCACGACGATGTGCTGACACCGCTGGGCGACGCGTGGCAGATTGTTCCTGCAAACACAAGCTATTCCCGCATGACAGTTGTCATGGACATCCCCGTCACGCTGGACGACGGCACGCAGTCCGTCTTCGGCCCCGGCACCGTCCTTCAGGTCACGGGCACCGACGGAAAAAGCTTCGTTGATGTGATCACAAACGACGGCGTGACCGGCCGCATCGCGGTCGAACAGCCTGCCGGCGACTGGCAGTGGTATATCGACGGCAAGCCGGAACTGGAATACTTTGAACTCGTCCCGTATGCCGGATAAGGTGCTTGCAGATTTCGGCTGATTCCTGTATAATCAAAAAGGGCGCTGCGGCTCTCCCGCAGCGCCCTTTTGTATGAAAGATGGTTGTTGTGATCGGTCGTTTGTGTCAAAAGCAGGCAGTCATATTGCCATCGCACCCGCCCCTTTCAGTTTTGGTTCGTTGATTTGATATCAATCTGTAATTTATTATACACAAAATTGTAACTATTTCAAGGCTTCAAATCTGAAGAATCTGTGAAGAATGGAGTGCCGTCCCTATGGGAGAAGAAAATAAAAACTGGTTTGCCCGCCACCGCACGGCCGTGCTCGGCATCGCAATCGCGGTGCTGATTTTAAATCTTGTGGTACTGGTTGTCGTACCGACGCAGACGCCGGTCGAACTTTCTCAGACCGTTACCGAATATGCGCTGGACGACGAAGCGTTTGCGCAGACGCACACGCTCACGCTCACCGGGACGCTGACAAAAAGCATGCTCCACAAGAGCCTGTTTCATGGGACACTGACTGTCTCCGGTATTGACGGTATGGAGCAGCCGTACATGCTGATGCTCACGCGCGAAGACGGCAAATGGGTCGGCCTTTCCGACGCGCCGTTCTCCAGCATTTCCGCCGGAAAGGACATGGATGAACTTCTGATCGTCCTCCAGAGCGGTCAAGATACGGGCACCGAGCCCGGCAGTGTACATTTCCTCGCCCCGGATACAGGAAACCGCCACGCTGCGCTGGTCCGGCTGTACACCTATTATCCGGCGTATCGCACAAAATAGAGTACATTCCTTTGTACATTTTATTCAAACCACCCCTTGAATTTTCCTTCTCCAGCGCGTATACTGCTGCTGTAATCGAAAGTCAAAGAAAAAATTGCATGGGAGGCAATGAACATGAAACTCAGAAACATCAAAGAAGTCGAAGAATTCCGCAAGGTCATCCACAACTGCACCGGTGATGTGTATCTCAAGAGCCAGGACGGCGACGTTTTCAACCTCAAGAGCGCGTTGAGCGAGTATATCGCCCTCGGTCAGCTTCTGAGCGAACAGGGCGACAATCTTGAACTGTTTGCCGACCGCCGCGAGGATGAAGCCCGACTCATCGAATTCCTTGCCAATCTTGATAAGGAAAACGAAAACGCGTAACTTCGCTTTCAACCATAGCAATGCCCCTGTTCCGTCAGCGGAACAGGGGCATTCTGTTTGTCAGCGCAGCCGGGAAACGGTCACGCGACGCCGGTGACCTCGTAATCCTGCGCCTCGACGGCGGCCTTGAGCGTCTCATCCGAAACGTCCTTCGTGAGTGTCACGACAGCGGTGCCGTTATTATGGTCCGCAGCAGCGGAAGCCACGCCGTCCACGGCCTCGAGCGCCTTCTTGACGCGCGCTTCGCAGTGGCCGCACATCATGCCCTTTACATATAGTGTCTTTGTCATACCAGTATCCTCCTTATTTTGTTCTGCCAGATGAAATTCCGGCAGGGGACTGCCCTTGTGATCATGCTTGGAACTGTACAGCCTGCACAGATTCAGCCGCAGCGCGTTCGACACCACGCAGAAGCTGGACAGGCTCATCGCCGCAGCGCCGTACATCGGATTGAGCGTCAGCCCCAGCCCGACGAACACGCCGGCTGCCAGCGGGATGCCGATGACGTTGTAAATAAACGCCCAGAACAGGTTTTCGTGAATGTTCCGCAGCGCTGCGCGGCTGAGACGGACGGCGGCGGCGACGTCCAGAAGCGTGCTCTTCATAAGCACCACGTCCGCCGCGTCGATTGCAACGTCGGCGCCTGCGCCGATGGCAATGCCGGTATCGGCGGCGGTGAGGGCAGGTGCGTCGTTGATGCCGTCGCCGACCATAGCGACGGGGCCATATTTCTGCAGCTGCCGCACGACAGCCTCCTTACCGCCCGGCAGAACGCCCGCGACCACATCGTCCACGCCCGCAAGCTTGCCGATGGCGTCAGCCGTCCGCTGATTATCGCCCGTCAGCATCACAACGCGGATGCCCATGCCGCGCAGCTGCCGGATGGCCTCCGGGCTTTCCGGCTTAATGGCGTCCGCCACGGCAATGAGGCCGAGCAACCTGCCGTTTTTCGCAAACAGCAGCGGCGTTTTGCCGGACTGGGAAAGCGCATCCGCCTGCTTTTGAATTTCCTGCGGCAGTGCAAGCTGCGAGGCCATATATTTGACGCTGCCGCCGAGCAGCTGCGCGTCCATCACTGTTGCGGTCAGACCGCTGCCGGTGATGGCGGCGAAGTTCTCCGCCGCTTCGGGCTGCAACTTTTCTTCCTCGCCGCGCTTCATGATCGCTGCGGCCAGCGGATGCTCGCTCTTGGCTTCCAGCGAGACGGCTGCCTGCAGAAGTTCCCGCTCCGTCACGCCATCAGCCGGGATGAGATCTGTGACCTCCGGCTGGCCGGAGGTGATGGTGCCGGTCTTGTCAAGCGCGACAATGCGCGTCCGGCCTGTGTGCTCCAGACTTGCCGCCGTTTTGAAGAGAATGCCGTTTTTCGCGCCTACACCGCTGCCAACCATGATGGCGACCGGCGTCGCAAGGCCCAGTGCGCACGGGCAGCTGATGACCAGTACGGAAATGCCACGCGCAAGCGCAAAGGAGAATTCCCGGCCCAGCAGCAGCCAGACGATCGTTGTCACAAGCGCGATGGAAATGACTGCCGGGACGAACACACCCGCAACCTTGTCCGCCGTTTTGGCAATCGGCGCTTTCGTCGCCGCCGCGTCGGAAACCATGCGGATGATCTGGCTGAGCGTGGTGTCTTCGCCGACGCGGGTTGCCTCACACCGGAGGAAGCCCGAGCAGTTGACCGTTGCGGCGGAAACACCGTCGCCGGGAGCCTTGTCAACCGGGACGCTCTCACCGGTCAACGCCGCTTCGTTGACGGCGCTTGCACCATCCAGCACAATGCCGTCAACCGGGATGCTCTGGCCCGGACGGACGACGAACACGTCGCCCTTGCGAACCTGCGCGGCGGGGATTTTAACCTCTTTGCCGTCACGGATCACCGTCGCCGTCTCCGGCGCGAGAGCCATGAGACTCTTGAGTGCGTCCGTGGTTTTTCCCTTGGAGTGCGCCTCAAGCAGCTTGCCGACGGTGATGAGTGTGAGGATCATGGCGGCAGACTCAAAATAAAATTCGTCCATATACGCCATGGCGGCCTCGCTGCCGCCGTGCAGCTGCGCGTCCGTCATGGCGAACAGCGCATAGACGCTCCAGCCGTAGGACGCTGCCGCGCCGATCGAGACAAGCGTGTCCATGTTCGGCGAGCCGCGCAGCAGGCTCTTTGTTCCGCTTACGAAAAATTCCTGATTGATGACCATGACGATCCCGGCCAGCAGCAGCTGGACAAGACCCATGGCGACGTGGTTGCCGTCAAACCAGCTTGGCAGCGGCCAGCCCCACATCATATGGCCCATCGAGAAATACATCAGAATGAGCAAAAATGCGACAGAGGCGATCAGCCGCTTTTTAAGATGCGGCGTCTGCCTGTCCTCCAGCGCGCTTGCGTCTGCCGCGGGCGTGGCTTCCTGCCCGCGCACAGACGCGCCGTAGCCTGCGTCCTCAACGGCTTTGATGACGGCGGCGGGCTCCGCCGTGCCCTCGACGCCCATCGAGTTTGTGAGCAGACTCACTGCGCAGGACGTAACGCCCGGGACCTTTTTGACCGCCTTTTCCACACTTGCGCTGCAAGCGGCGCAGTGCATGCCGGTCACGGTATATTGCTGCATGAAAATCCCTCCTTGGGAGCAAATTACTTCATTAGCTTTTGCAGAGTTGCCGCCAGTTCATCCACGATCTCCTCGTGGCCGTTCTTTAAGTCCCGCGTTACGCAGGTGCGCAGGTGCTCGGCCAGAAGCTCGCGGTTAAAGGCGTTGATGGCGGCGTTGACGGCAGCAGACTGCGTCAGCACGTCGTTGCAGTAGGCGTCAGCCTCGACCATCGCCTGCAGGCCGCGCACCTGTCCTTCAATGCGGCGCAGGCGGTTTAGAAGCTTCTTTTTCTCCTCCGGCGCGCGCAGTGTATGCTTTTCGCAGCAGGAACATCGCTTGGGTTCCGGCATGGCCAGCCTCCTTTTTATTTTATATACCCCATCGGGGTATCTTTACTATATACCCCGATAGGGTATTTGTCAAGTGTAAATTTACAGGGCTTCCTGTAGGGGCCGATGTGGGCATCGGCCCCTACAAAGCTCCCACGCCGGTGTCACCCCATCTTACAAAACTGTAAGATGCGCAGGGAAAAGTGTAAGCCAAATCGATAGCGCTTTTCTGCGCGGCGCGGTATACTGGGGACAGAAATCAACACAGGAGGCATTTTCATCATGCAGATTCTCGAAGTAAACGGACTGCGCAAGGTCTACACGACGCGCTTTGGCGGCGCGTCGGTTGAGGCGCTCAAAAATATCAATTTCAGCGTGGAAAACGGGGAATACGTCGCCATCATGGGTGAATCCGGCTCCGGCAAGACGACGCTTTTAAACATTCTGGCCGGGCTTGACAAGCCGACCTCCGGCTCTGTCCTGCTGGACGGCAAGGATCTTGCCTCGATCAAAGAATCCGACCGTGCGGCCTTCCGCCGCGACCATCTGGGGTTCGTGTTTCAGGAATTCAACCTGCTCGACACGTTCTCGGTCGAGGACAATATCTATCTGCCGCTCGTGCTGGCGGGCGTGCCGCAGAGGGAGCTTTCTGCGCGGCTGGAGCCAATCGCGGCAAGGCTCGGCATTACGGAGCTGCTGAAAAAGTACCCGTATGAAATTTCCGGCGGCCAGAAGCAGCGCGCGGCCGTTGCCCGCGCGATCATCACGAACCCCCGGCTTTTGCTTGCCGACGAGCCGACCGGCGCACTGGACTCCAAGGCCACAGACGAGCTGCTGCGCGTGTTCTCCGACATCAGCCGCAGCGGGCAGACGATCCTGATGGTCACGCACTCCGTCCGCGCGGCCAGCCGCGCCGGGCGCGTCCTCTTTATCAAGGATGGCGAGGTCTATCACCAGCTCTATCGCGGCAATCTCACCGACGATCAGCTCTACCAGAAGATCACCGACGCGCTGACCGTTCTGCAGGCAGGGGGCGAGCAGGCATGACACACAAGCTCTATCCGCGCCTTGCCTGGCAGGGCATCACGAAAAACAAACGGCTGTATCTGCCGTTCCTGCTGACCTGCGTCGGCATGGTCATGCTGACGTACATTCTGCTGTCGCTGGCCTCCTCTCCCATTCTCCAGACCTTTCCGGGCGGAGACACCATGCCCATGATTCTCGGCATGCGCAGCTTTGTCATGGCGGCGTTCGCCGTGCTGTTCCTGTTCTACACGAATTCCTTCCTTATCCGCCGCCGGAATCGTGAATTTGGCCTTTATAACATCCTCGGCATGGGCAAGGGCAACCTTGCGAAGGTTCTGGCATGGGAAACGGTCATCACGGCGCTGATTTCCATTGCGGGCGGCGAGGTGCTGGGCATTGCGCTCGGAAAGCTCTTTGAGCTGCTGCTCGTCAATATCGTGGACGGCACCGTACAGATGCAGTTTACCGTCTCCGTTCCGGCCACGACCATGACGACGATCCTGTATCTCGCCATCTTCGCGCTTTTGTTCCTGCGCTCGCTGGTGACGGTCTGCAAGACGAACGCGGCGGCGCTTCTGCGCAGCGAAGCCTGCGGCGAAAAGCCGCCGAAGGCGAACTGGGTGTTCGGCCTCGCTGGCTTTCTGATCCTCGGCGCGGCATATTATATTGCCGTGACGATCAAGCAGCCGCTGACGGCGCTGGCGGTATTCTTCATCGCCGTTCTGATGGTCATCGCGGCGACGTATCTGATCTTTATCTCCGGCTCCGTGGTGCTGTGCCGCGCGCTGCAGAAGAATAAGCGGTATTATTATCAGAAAAACCATTTTATTTCCGTCTCGTCCATGGCTTACCGTATGAAGCGCAACGGCGCGGGACTGGCCTCGATCTGTATTCTTGCCACGATGGTGCTCGTTATGCTTTCATCGACGACGTGCCTCTATTTCGGCAAGGAGGATGCGCTGCGCACACGCTATCCGAGCGATCTTTCTGTTGAACTGCGCTTTGCCAAGGACGAGGGCGGCATGGATGAAGCAAACATCGCCATCGCGCGCGGCATGATCGAGGACGTTATCAAACAGGACAGACTTGACGTGCAGGGGCAGTTCGATATCCGCAGCGCATGGTTCTCCGGTCTTCTCACGGGCAATACCTTCTCCCGCGCCGAAGAGAGCACGCTCATGGATTATGAACGTGCGGTCGATCTGACGGTTTTGCCGCTGGAGGACTATACCCGCATGACAGGCGAGCGCCTGACGCTGGAGCCGGGCGAAGCATATCTTTGCTGCCCGCGCATGGCCTACACACAGCCGGATATCCGCATCGGCGAACTGACCTACCAGATCAAGGGCCAGCTGCCAAGCTTCGGCGGCTTCGGCGCGGACAGCGCAAACATCACGACGACGATCTATCTGATCGTCCCGGATTTTGACGCAGCGGTGAACGCGCTGCGGACGCAGACCACCCGCTATCCGGTCGTCGTGAGCTGGCAGTATTCGTTTGATTCCGGCAGCCCGGATGAAGCGCAGATCGCGTTTCTCCGCGATATGATGGGGACGTTTGCCGATAACAGGGAAGGGCTGGTCTACGCGTCGTACACGGTAGAATCCATCGCGTCCAACCGTGAAGATTTTGTCGGCACCTACGGAAGCCTCTTCTTCCTCGCAATTCTGCTCAGCATCGTGTTCCTCGCCGCCGCCGTTTTGATTCTATATTATAAGCAGATCTCCGAGGGCTATGAGGATCAGGCCCGGTTCGAAATCATGCAGCGCGTCGGCATGACGAAGACGGATATCCGCAAGTCCATCAACTCGCAGCTCCTGCTGGTGTTCTTCCTGCCGCTTTTGTTTGCGGGGCTGCATCTGGGCTTTGCGTTCCCGTTTGTTCATAAAATGCTTGTGCTGTTCAACCTCACAAATCTGAAGCTGCTCATCGGCACGACGGTCATTACCTTCGCTATCTATGCGGTCTTCTACACGCTTGTCTACCGCATCACATCCAATTCGTATTATTCCATCGTCGCAGGCGCAAAGGAGGATGCAGCATGATCCGGTTTTTGCTCCGGCTCGTTCTGGTGCTTGTTCTGATCGCGGCGCTGCTCATCGGCATGACCTGCTGTGCGGCAAAGGCCGTATTCGGCAGCTGCGCGGAGGTCGGCGTGCAGCAGACCGTCCGCAATGTGGAGGACTTCTTCCTCTGGCTGCGCGACGTATGGACGCTTGCACGGGAGAAATTAGAACTATGCGCAGTGATTCGATAAAAAAAGCAAAGGACGGCGTCTCGGGCGGTGTGTTTTATCTGGGGCTGGCCGTGATCGGCGTGCTGGCCATCCCGGCTGCGGTCCTGCTGGGACTGATCGCGGGCGTGTGGACGCTGACCGACAAGCTGACGGCGCTTTTATCCGAAAAACATTGACGTTTCCGCGTGATTCGGGTATCCTAGCAGCAGGAGGGATGAATATGACTGGCTGTACGTCCTGCGGAGGCTGCGCAGGCGGCTGCGGCGGATGCAGGAGCCATGTGCTGCTTCTGACGGAGCCGGAACTTCGGCTGCTGCGGCAGTTTGCCGAACTGGCCTTTCTGCCTGCCGCCTGCACGAGAACGGACGAAACGCCCGTGTATCTGGACGGCTCCGAAAACCGCGCGCAGACCAGCGCGGCGATCCTCGCCCTGCAGATCAAGCGGCTTATTTCCGTGGATTTCGCTCTGCCGCTGAAGGGCTTTGATTACGCAGGCTATGAGCCTTGGCCCATTCACGGCAGCATGGCCCTGACCGCCGCTGGTCAGGAGGCGCTCGACTCTCTGGACATCCAGGGCTGCGGCGCATAATAAAAAACGGCGGGCGCTGCGAAAAGCAGCGTCCGCCGTTTTATGACCGGAAGGAAGAAATCATGGAGGAGTAGAGAGAAGAAACCGGTCAGAAGCGGGTGATATTAGCCGCCGAAGCCAAAGCCGAAGGGCCATGAGCCGCCGAACTGATTATCGGACTGGCCGCCGTCATAATAGCCCTGCTGGGACTGCTGGGTCTGGTCGGTGGTCTGGGCGGGCAGCGCGTCGGTCTTCTGCTCGCCGACGGTCAGCGTGAGCGTCAAGGTCTGACCCTGACGGTAGACCGTGAGTTCCAGCGTATCGCCTGCGGACGCGGCCTTGACAAGCTTGACCAGATCGTTGCTGCTGGTGATTGTCTCACCGTTCGCGGCGGTGATGATATCGCTCTCCTGCAGGCCAGCCTCAGCAGCCGGGCCGTTCTCCGTAACGGAGCGGACAGCTGCGCCCTGCGGCAGACCGTAACTCTGGCTCTCGGCGGACACGTCGGAGACCGTCACACCGATATAGGGCTTTACGATATAGCCGTTCGTGATGATCGACTCAAAAATCGAGCGGACCTGATCGAGCGGGATGGCAAAGCCGATGTTATCGATGGACGCCTCAGAGGGCGAACTCGAGGAGGAGTATTTTGCGTTTGTGATGCCGATGACCTCGCCGTAGAGATTGAACAGCGCGCCGCCGGAGTTACCGGAGTTGATGGCGCAGTCGGTCTGGATGAGGTTCATGGTCGTGCCGGTGGAGAAGGTGACGGGGCGGTCAAGTGCGCTGACAACGCCGGTCGTGAGCGAGAACGTCAGTTCGCCGAGCGGGTTGCCGATGGCGACGACAGTATCGCCAACGTTCAGTGTATCGGAGTCGCCCAGAACGACCGGGGTCAGATCCGTCGCGTCGATCTTCAGGACGGCAATGTCGTTGCTCTCGTCGTAGCCGATCAGCTGCGCATCGTAGCTCGTGCCGTCATAGGTCGTGACCTTGATGGAGTTGGAACCCTCGACGACATGATAGTTTGTCAGGATATAACCATCCTGTGTCAGGATGAAGCCGGAACCGGCTGCGGCAGATGTGGTCTGGTAGCCAAAGTAGTTGGTGGTGATGGAGGTGGTGATGCCGACGGTGGAGTTCACGTTCTGCGCATAGACCTCGCTCGGCGTGAGTACCTTGCCGGTGTCAACGGATGCGACCTGCAGAGCCGCTGCCTGCCGCTTGGCCTCGAGCATGACGGACGCATCGGAGGATGCCTGCGTTGTGCTCTGCGGCTGTGCCGCTGCGTTTTTTTGCATCAGCGCGGCCGCTCCGAAGCCGGAGCCGCCGCCCACAAGTGCGCAGGCCAGAAGCAGCGCAACGATCTTTCCGGCCTTGCCGCCCTTTTTCTTCTGCTCGGGTGCCGGAGCGGACGGCTGCGGCTGTGCGGCAGCTGGCTGCTCAAAGCTGTACGGATAGGAATTGGATGGCTGCTGATTGGATTCTGATGTAAAGTCATTGTTGAATACTTCGGACATATTGATAATCTCCTTTCCGCGCATCCTTGCGGTGCGTGTGGGTTCTTTGTTTTTGTGCTTTCAGCATACCGCACGAATCTGAAATAACGCTGAAAAAAGTGAGAACGAATTGTAAAGAAAGCATGAAAAAACTGTGCGGAGTTCCGAAAAAAACCACAGCACGGCTTATGCTCGCCATGCGCAAAAATGATGGTGGAAAATTGCCCATTGCGAACAAAAATGAATTGACAATTTAAAAAAATATGATATAACGAGTATCCATGACAAAAAGGAGGAGCGTGTATATGACACAGGATCTGACAGTTGGAAAGCCGCTTTTGCGGGTCTGGCAGTTTGCCGTTCCGGTGCTGTTTGGGCTTCTTTTGCAGCAGGTTTATTCTCTGGTCGATACGGCCATCGTCGGCCATGCGCTGGGCGTAATGGCGCTGGGCGGCGTCGGGGCGACAGGGTCGGTCAACTTCCTTGTGCTCGGCTTTTGCGGCGGCCTGTGCACCGGCATGGCGATCCCGCTGGCGCAGTCATTCGGTGCGGGTGAATACCACCAGCTGCGCCGGTATGTGGCGGGCTGCGTTTGGCTGGGGCTTATCATGTCGGCGCTGCTGCTGGCCGTGACGCTTCCTGCTACGCGCGGGCTTCTGCGCCTCATGGGAACGCCGGCGGAGCAGATGGACTATGCGTTCGACTACATCTTTATCATCTTCGTCGGTATTCCTACGACGATCCTTTATAATATGGGCGCGTGTGTCCTGCGCGCGCTGGGCGACAGCAAATCGCCGGTGTGGTTTCTGGCGGCCGCATCGGCCATCAATATTGTGCTTGATCTGCTGACGGTGTGCGTGCTCGGCATGGGCGTAGCGGGCGCGGCGATCGCTACGGTTGTCTCGCAGCTTGGCTCGGGACTTCTGTGTGTCGCATATCTCAAAAAGCGATTTCCGATTCTGCACATGGAAAAGGACGATTGGAAAACCAGCCGGCCGGAGGCGATGCGCCTGCTCGGCATGGGCGTCCCGGTCGGACTGCAGTTTTCCATCACGGCCATCGGCTCCGTCATCCTGCAAAGCGCTGTCAATTCCCTTGGTGCAGTGTGCGTGTCGGGCGTTGCAGTGGCGGGGAAAATTTATACGCTGCTGGCCTGTCCGTTCGACGCACTGGCCATGGCGGCCACAAACTTCACAGGGCAGAATCTCGGCGCGGGCAAGTATGACCGCATCAAGCAGGGAACGTATGCCTGTATGTTCATCGGAATTTTGTACTGCGTTCTGTTCGTGTTGATCGCACAGTTTGGAACGCGGTATCTGGCGCTTTTGTTCATGAACGCGGACGAGGCGGCGAGCGTCATGGACTACACGCAGCAGCTGAGCGTCGCGTTTGCCTATGCAACGCCCCTTTTGCTGGCCGTCAACGTACTGCGCCTGTCCATTCAGGGCATGGGCTACAGCCGGTTGTCGCTGATTTCCGGCCTTCTGGAGATGCTTGCACGCACGGTCGTGAGCCTTTGGGCCGTGCCCGCGTTCGGTTTTGACGCAGCCTGTCTGGCAAGCCCGTTTGCGTGGCTGCTGGCCGACTGCTTCCTGATTCCTGCCTTCTACGGCTGTCTGAACGCCAGACGGCGTCAGGCTGCCCGCGTGCGGCAGGAGTTGCCGTCAGAATAAAATAAACATAAGCCCGGATGCTGCGCATCCGGGCTTTGTTTAATCCATCATGGAGCGGGTCTGCTCCTCACGGTACTGGTGGGTGTAAAGCTGATAATAGGCGCCCTTCGCGTTCATCAAAGAGCGGTGCGTACCGCTTTCGATGATCTTGCCGCCGTGCACGACCAGAATCACGTCCGCGCGGCGGATGGTCGATAGGCGGTGGGCGATGATAAACGAGGTACGGCCTGCCATGACCTTTTCGATGGCGTCCTGAATAAGCCGCTCGGTCACGGTATCAACGGAACTGGTCGCCTCGTCGAGCACGAAAATGCGCGGGTCGGCCAGAAGTGCGCGGGCAAAGGACAGCAGCTGCTTTTCGCCCGTGGAGAGCGTGTTGCCGCCCTCGCCGATGTCGGTATTATAGCCGTCCGGCAGGCGGGCGATGATCTGGTCGGCGGAGACAGCCTTTACGGCCGCTTCGATCTCGTCCATCGTTGCGTCGGGCCTGCCGTAGCGCAGGTTTTCCAGAACCGTGCCGGAAAACAGATGCGGCGTTTGCAGCACATAACCGATGTTCGAGTGCAGCCAGAGTTGGCTGCGTTCCCGCGCGTCGCGGCCATCGATCAGAATGCGGCCCTGCGTCGGCTCAAAGAAGCGGCAGACGAGATTGACCAGCGTGGATTTGCCCGCGCCCGTCTCACCGACAATGGCGACGTTCGTGCCCTGCGGGACCTTGAGGTTAAAGTGTTCCAGCACGTTTTCGCTGCCGTCTGGATAGCGGAAGGTGACGTCCTGAAATTCAATATCACCGTAAAGCGGCTCCCAGTTTTCCTTTTTGGGGTGGAACGCGTCGCCGTATTTTGCCGTGACCTCCGGCGTGTCGCTGACGTCGGATTCCGTTTCCAGAAGCCTTGTGACGCGTTCGACATTGACCTGCACGTTGACGAGCGACGACATGACCTGCACAAGCCACTGCACCGGCTCCATCATGCCTTGCGCATAGTTCATAAATACGGACAGCGTGCCGATCAGGATCACGCCGTCTCTTGTGATGACGCCGCCGCGCCACAGGACGATCGCCAGCGCGATGGACGCGGCGAAGGCTGTCGTGGACATGAACACGCTCCGGAAGTGCATGGCGCGGACGCTCAGTCGCTTCATTTCGCCGGTCAGATCGTCGAATTCCTGCTCGACCTTGTCCTCAATGACCAGCGTTTTGGTCGTCTTCGCGCCGGTGATGCCCTCGTTGAACGCGCCGGTGATCTTCGAGTTCTGCTCGCGCACGCGGCGGTGAAAAAAGACGAGTTTTTTCTGGAAATACGCGCCCGAGATCACCAGCACCGGCACAATGACCATCACACACAGCGCCAGCTTCCAGTTGAGCACGAACATCATCACGATTGCCAGCAGCAGATACGCAATGTACCACACAGCCTCCATCAACCCCCATGCAAGCGTGCTTGCAATGCGGTCGGTATCGGACATGACGCGCGCGTGGGTATAGCCAACGCTGTTCTGGTTGAAATAAGAGAAGGACAGCGTCTGCAAATGATTGAACGTCTCGCGCTTTAAGTCGCGGCCGATATAGAGTTCAGCTTTGCACGCGCCGTAGGCGGAAATGTAGTTCGTCGCGGTCTGAATGATCATGACCAGAATGTACAGTGCCAGCCAGCCGCCGACGCCCTGCATGGTTTTGTCCGCGATAAAATGGTCGATGGCGTGCTGCTGGAACAGGGGGATAATCGCATCCATGCCGCTGCCGACCGTACCGGTCACAACCATCCAGAAAAACAGCATTTTATAGGGCTTTAAATAAGGGGCCAGCTTTGGGATACCGAAGAACGGCAGGCCTTTTTTGTCTCTTCCGCGTTTCATGCCGGCTCCTCCTCTCCGATGGACATCTGCATGTCGTAGATCTGCCGGAACAGGCCGGGCTGCTGCAGCAGCTGCTGCGGCGTGCCGCGCTGGAGCACCTTGCCGTACTCCAGCACCAGAATGTTGTCGCAGTCCATAAGCGTCGTGATCCGGTGGGAAATGATGATACTCGTCGTCCCAGTCAGATCACGGTTCAGCGCTTCACGGATGCGCTCGTCCGTCTGCGTATCGACGGCGGACAGAGAATCGTCGAAGACCATCACGGGCGTTTTCTTCGTCAGCATCCGCGCGATGGCCACGCGCTGCTTCTGTCCGCCCGAGAGCGTCACGCCGCGCTCCCCGACCATGGTATCATAGCCGTTTGCAAACTGCTCGATGTCCGATGCGATGCAGGCCGTCGCGGCGGCTTTGCGCACCGTTTCGCGGTCTGCGCCGCAGATGCCGATGTTCTCCTCGATCGTGCGCGAGAACAAAAACGGCTCCTGCAGCACAACGCCCACATGGTCGCGTACCCATGCCGCAGGCATGTCCGCCAAATCTTCCCCGCCGACCATCACGCGGCCCTCCGACGGTGCATAGAGCCTGCACAGAAGCAGCAGCAGACTGCTCTTGCCGGAGCCGGTACCGCCCAGAATGCCGAAGCTGGACCCGGCGGGAATGGCGAAGGACACGTCCGAGAGTACATCCGGCCCCGTCTCATAACGGAACGAAACGTGGTCGAAGACGATGTCGCCGTCCATGGGGAGCTCCTTCGCGTCCGGCTTGTCCTGTTCACAGGGGGCGTCGAGAATTTCGCCAATACGGGATACGGAGACGCCCGCCTTGCTCATTTCGGAGATCACGCGGCCCAGACGGCGCACGGGAGAAATGCTCATGGTGTTGTAAATGGCGAAGGAGACGAACTCGCCCTCGGTCATTTCGCCGCGCACGCACAGAATGCTGCCGATCAGCACAACAAGCATCGTCTGGATGCAGGCCGTCGCGTCGCCGACAGCCCAGAAGTCCGAAAGCGTGCGGCACAGACGCACCCAGAGCGTGGTATAGTCCTCGTTCTGCTTTTCAAAGCGCTGCCGCTCGTATTCCTCGCGGCCAAAGGCGCGCACAACGCGCACGCCGGTCAGGTTCTCCTGCGCGATGGTAGACAGCACGCCCTCGGATTCGTCGCAGGCAGTGTAGCGCTCACGGATGGAGTTGTGGAACAGCAGAGAATAGACAATGATGATCGGGAACATGACCGCCGGCACGAGCGCCAGCTTCCAGTTCATAAGCGCCATGCACACGAGCGCGAACACGATCATCGCCACGGCGCGGAACACGGAGACGAACTGCTCTTCAAAGAAGGTCTTGATGCGCTCAACGTCCGAGGTGCAGCGCTGGATGATATCGCCGGTGGGGTTCTGCATATGCCACTTCCACGGCAGGTGCTGGATGTGATGATACAAAAGATCCCGGCTGGTCTTGACGAGCGTTTCGCCCGCCTTGGAACTGTAGATGTTCACGCAGTAGCGCATGATAGCAGACAGCAGCCCGAGCCCCGCCATAAAGGCTGCCGGGAGCCACAGGTTTTGCCGCAGATAGGCTGCGCCGCCGAGTGCAGCGACGATTGGACGCGCTGCCGCAGACTTTACGGGGGCCTCACCGATCAGGGAATCGACGCTCACGCGGATGATCTGCGGAATGACCAGTTCGCAGAGCGTAAAGAGCAGGCTTGCGGCGATGCAGGCGGCAAAATACCGCCAGCTTCCGCGCAGCAGCCGCGCAAGCGTCCGCCCGTTGGAACTTTTTTTCTTCTGTTTCAGAGGATTCGCCTCGCTTTCTTTGAAAGACAGGCCGAGGGCGGAATTGGGAACGCCAATTCCGCCCTTGTGGCCGCGAACAATATTCATTATTCATCCGGAACAATCATACCGTACTTGTTCCGGAATGTCAACTGATATTATGCGATGCCGGTCAGATCATAGCTGTCGAGCCATGCTTTGGCTTCCTCGCACACGCCGCGCAGGCAGCTTTCCTCAAATGGGCTGTCAAGGTCCGCGTTTTTCAGAAGTTCCGTAAACACGCGGCTGCCGCCCTGCCGGGTGTAGGCCATGTAGTGCTTCCATGCGTCGTCCTTGTCCTTCTGGATCCGCGCCCAGAACTGCAGTGCGACAGTCTGCGCGAGGCAGTAGTCAATATAATAGAACGGGTTCACATAGATGTGCAGCTGCCGCTGCCAGCCCTCGCCGTCGCCGTAGAAGGGAATCTCGCTGCCGAGCTGCATCCACGGCATATACACGCCCAGAAGTTCCTTCCAGACCGCGTGGCGCTCTGCCGGGGTCATCTCCGGCTTTTCATAGACGATATGCTGGAAGTGATCGACCATCGTGCCGTAGGGGATGAAGGTCAGCGCGCCCGCCAGATGGCTGTAGCGGAACTTACGGGTATCGTCTCCAAAGAAGCCGTCTGCCCACGGCCATGCGAAAAATTCCATGGACATGGAATGCACCTCGCAGCCCTCAAGACTCGGCCAGATCGTCTCGGTCGGGACGCGGTCACGGTTGAGATAAGCAGCGAAAGCGTGGCCTGCCTCATGCGTCACGACCTCAACGTCGTGCTGCGTGCCGTTGAAGTTGGCGAAAATGAAGGGGACATGATAGTCGCCGAGGCTCGTGCAGTAGCCGCCAGCGCGTTTGCCGGGCGTGGAGAGCACGTCCAGAAGTTCGTTATCGAGCATGGTGTTGAAGAATTCACCGGTTTCGGGAGAAAGCGCCTCATAGAACCGCTTGCCCTGCGCGAGAATATCGTCCGGGGTGCCGCAGGGCTTCGGGTTGCCGCTGCGGAAGCCGAGTGCGTTGTCCGCAAAGGTCATGGGATAGGTCTTGCCGAGGCGCTTGGCCTGTGCTTCGTAGACGGATGCCGCCACGGGCACGACGTACTTGACGACGGCGGCGCGGAACTTCTCCACGTCTTCCTTCGTGTAGCAGTTGCGGCCCATGCGGTAATAGCCCATCTGGGTATAGCCGTCGTAGCCCAGCTTGCGGCCCATCGCGTCGCGCAGCTTCACAAGCTTATCGTAGATCTCGTCAAGTTCCGGCTGATGTGCCTTATACCAGCCGCCCTCGGCCTGCCACGCGGCCAGACGCCGCGCGTCGTCAGGGTCATTCTTGAACGGGGATAGCTGTGAGATGGTGTAGGTATTGCCCTCAAATTCAATCTGCGCACTGGCGATCAGCTTCTGATAGTCCTGCACCAGCTGGTTTTCCTGTTTGAGTTCTTCGACGATCGCGGGAGAAAAGGCCTTGCGGGCGATCTCGGCGTTGAGGAACATCAGATCGCCGTATTCCGCTGCAAATTCCTTGCGGAATGGGCTTTCCAGCATTGCTGCCGTCCATGCGTCGTCATAGGCGCGCAGTTCGGGCCCGGCCTCGTTCCAGAATTCCTCTTCAGCGTCATAGAACTTGTCCCGGGTATCGATAGAGTTGCGGACGCTCGAGAGCGTGGCGAGGGTATCGATGTGCATCGACAGCTTCTGCTGGGCGAGGAATGCTTCGCGCGCGGCGGCATAATCCGGCGCAGCCTTCAGCTGGTCGGTAAGAGACTGCAGCTGCTGCTTCATCTCGTTCAGATCGGGCCGTGCATACGGCATTTCAGAAAATTTCATGGAAATCTCCCTTCATTAATATAATACTCTGTTGGGATTATAGCATATCCCGTCCATGTTTCGCAATGCCCGTGTCTTGCGTCCGCAGACAAATCGTGGTACGATGAAAGAAAAGGAGGGATCCCTATGACAAATCAGCAGAAATTTGACCGTCTGCGTAAACTGCTCGACGAAGCCAGCGTCTATGCCCGTGCCGTGGGCAAGCTGGAATTTGACATGCAGTGCTGCGCGCCGAAGGACGGCATGGAGCAGGCGGGGGCCGATATGGCCGTTTTGTCTGACCGCTATTTCCGGCTCACGCACACCAAGCGCTATGCCCAGCTTGTAACCGAGCTGCACGCGGACAGTGAGGGACTGACGCCGGTGCAGAAGAAGGTCGTGGAGCACCTGTATGAGGCGTGGGAGAAGGAAAAGAATATCCCGGCAAAGCTGAATTACGAAATGAGCCTTGCCTACAACCGCGCCTACTCCAAGTGGCTGGAGGCAAAGCAGGCAGCGGACTTTTCCCTGTTCCGCGATTCGCTGGCCGAGATCATTTCCTACACGCATCAGGCGCTCGATCTGCGTGAACAGAAAAAGCCGACATATTACGACGCGCTTCTGGACGACACCGAAAAGGGTGGCAGCATCAGTCAGCTTGATGCGTTCTTTGACGCGCTGCGCGCGCGGATCGTCCCGCTGGTGCGGCGCATTCAGACGGAGGGCAAGCCCATCCGCATGGATTTCATGTCCCGCCCGTGCCCCATTTCGCAGCAGGAGGCGTTCTCCAAATACCTGCTGGAATTGGAGGGGCTGGACAAGGAAGCGCTCGTCCTCATGACGACCGAGCATCCGTTTACCACAAACTTCGGCCCCAAAGACGTGCGCGTCACGACGCATTATTATGAAAATAATTTCGTCTCCAATATTTTTACCACGCTTCACGAAGGCGGCCACGCGCTGTTCATGCAGAATGAGCCGGAGGAATTTTACCGCGAACACGCCGCAAACTCCATGACGAACGGCATGCACGAGTGCATTTCCCGCTTCTACGAAAATCTGATCGGCCGCAGTGAAGCATTCGTCCATTTTATCTATCCTAAATTGCAGGAACTGAGCGGCGGTACGTTTGCCGACGTTTCCGAACGGCAGCTTTATGAGGCTGTCAATGCCGCCGCGCCAGGCCTCAACCGCTGCGACGCAGACGAGTTGACCTACTGCCTGCACATTATGATCCGCTATGAACTGGAAAAGGCGTTCATGAACGGCGAGATCACGGTCGATGAAATTCCCGCGCTTTGGAATCAGAAATATCAGGACTATCTCGGCGTCACCGTCCCGGACGACGCGCAGGGCTGCTTGCAGGACGTGCACTGGACAATGCCTGCCGGATATTTCCCGTCCTACGCGCTTGGCTCTGCCTACGGCGTGCAGATATTGCGGACAATGGAGAAGGACTTCGATGTCTTTACCTGCGCGGCAAAGGGCGATCTGCTCCCCATCCGTGACTGGCTGAAGGCGCATGTGTTCTCCATTGCCTCTGTCACGACACCTGACGAATGGATTCGTGCCATCACCGGCGAGAGCCTGAACCCGGATTATTTCCTGACCTATCTGGAAGAAAAATTCTCCGCGCTTTACGAATTGCCGTAAGAGACAGACACGAGAAAAAAACTGACGCCCCCGGCGGCTGCCGGGGGCGTTTTGCGTGCGGATGATTGTCAGATGTCGAACACGCCGATCATCACGATGCCGATCACGACCAATGCGATCATGACATAATGCTTCCATGAAAGCTTTTCCTTCAGGAAAATGCGGCCCCAAAGGACGGAGGCGGCGCAGTAGGCCGAGATGATAGGAGCCGAGAGCGCAACATGCGCCTCGTCGGCAAGGGCGTAGATATACGCGAACTGACCTGCCGTTTCAAACAGCGCGCCGGCGTACTTGGGCGCTTCTGCTTTGAAAACAAGCTTGTCTTTTTTAATCACGACAACATAAATAAAGCAGATCACAGCAGCTGCGAGGAACGTCAGTTCATACGCGCAGTTGGCCGAATCCTCGTCCAGCGTCCGGAGCACAAGGGAATCTGCAAACGTGCCCGCTGCGTCAAGCAGGCAGTATGCAATCGGCAGGCACAGCGCCAGCCACGACTTGGCGTATTTATAGTTGGAGCCCTCCTGCCGCTTCCTGCGCAGTTCGTCATCCTCTGTGGACTCGACAACGCCGAGGCCGACCACGCCGATGCACACCAGCGCCACTGCGCCGATCACCAGATAGCGCATGGCGCCTGTGATAGACTCGTCCAGTGTTCCGGTCAGCAGGCACAAAACGGCGACCAGCGCGCCGGAGGAATTGCAGATCGGCGACGAAATGGAAAGTTCAATGTACCGCAGGCCGACATAGCCCAGCGTCATGGACCCGATGTACAGAAGCGACACGGGCAGATACGTCCAAATCACGCTCCATGTGACGACGGCTCCGCCGATGAAGATCTCATACGCCGCATGAATACCCATCACGACGCCGACGGCAATGACCATCTTGAGCGGGTTATACTTATCCCGCCCGTCGCGGCAGCCGATTTTCGAGAATAAATCCGAGCCGCTCCAGCAGAGCAGCGCAATAATTGCAAGCCAAAACCACATAATTGTTATCTCCGGCAGCGTCACCGCCGGTTCCTTTCTCTGAATAAATATCCTTCACCGCGTGTAGGGGCCGATGCCCACATCGGCCCGGCAGATTGCACCGTTTTTACGGGAATCTACGGCGAATTCGCAACTTTCCAGTGGGCCGATGTGGGCATCGGCCCCTACATTGAGGTACGCAAGTGCATACGGCTTTGCCTTCCTTTTACCCCGGCAGCCTCGCAAGTCCCGCGTCCACAAGCTTCTGCAAACTCATAAGAATTCCGAGTTTGGCGTGGTACCACGTCAGGCCGCCCTGGAAATAGACCGCGTATGGCTCGCGGATGGGGCCGTCGGCGGACAACTCGATGGACGAGCCCTGTACAAACGCGCCCGCCGCCATCACGACTTCCGCATCGTAGCCCGGCATGGCCCACGGGACAGGGGTCACATAGCTATCGACCGGGGCAGCTGCCTGAATGCCGCGGCAGAAGGCCAGCATGCCCTCCGCCGAGCCGAGTTCAACGGCCTGAATGATATCGTGCCGGGATTCCGTTCCGTTCGGCACGACGCGGAAGCCCAGCCGCTCATATACGTTCGCGGCGAAGATTGCGCCCTTTAATGCCCCTGAAACGACGTTCGGGGCAAGGAAGAAGCCCTCATATAAACTGGGAAGCAGGCCGAGATTTGCGCCGACCTCCTGCCCAAGTCCCGGGGCCGAGAGCCGGTAGGCGCAGCGCTCGACGCATTCCGCCGTGCCGCAGATATAGCCGCCGATGGGGGCCAGTCCGCCGCCGGGATTCTTGATCAGACTTCCGACGATCATGTCCGCGCCGACGTCCGACGGCTCGACGCGCTCGACGAATTCACCATAGCAGTTATCGACCATGCACAGAACGTCCGGTTTGCACTGTTTGCAGAATGCGATCAGTTCACCGATCTGCGCAACGGAGAACGACGGTCTTGTTGCATAGCCCTTTGAGCGCTGGATGGTGATCAGCTTCGTCTTGGGGCCGATTGCGGCGCGGATGCCGTCAAAATCAAACGTGCCATCCGGCAGCAGATCGACCTGCCGGTACTGCACGCCGTATTCCATCAGCGAGCATTTGGACGGGCGGATGCCGATGACCTCTTCAAGCGTGTCATACGGCGCGCCGTTCGGGCTTAAAAGTTCGTCGCCCGGCAGCAGATTCGCGCTTAGCGCGACGGCCAGCGCATGTGTGCCGCAGGTGATCTGCGGGCGAACGAGTGCGGCCTCGGTATGGAAGCAGTCTGCGTAGACCTTTTCGAGCACCTCGCGGCCCATATCATCGTAGCCATAGCCCGTCGTGGCGGCAAAGCAGCCCGCCGAAAGCTTGTTTTTCTGCATGGCGGCGAGCACCTTCGTCTGGTTGTATTCCGCCGTCTGGTCAATGGCCTCGAAGCGAGGCTTCAAAGCAGCCAGAATTGTTTCTCCGTATTCATATACCGCGCGGCTCACGCCGAGCGATTCATACATTGTCGTCAGTTCCATGTCTATCTCTCCATCTTCCCGAATATTTCATCTGCCGCGTCGCGCAGCACGTCCGGCTTGGTGACGATGATACCCGTTTCCTCGTCTCCAAGAATGAGCAGCGTATCGCCGGGCTTCACACCAAAGATCTGCCGCGCATCCTTAGGGATCACGATCTGGCCCTTTTCACCCACCTTGGCCGTGCCAAAAATGTGCCGCTTCGCCTTGCCCAGAATATGCTTTCCGCCTGCCACGCCTCCACCCTCCTTTAAGGGGTAAATTTCATACTTGTATAACTTACAGCCCGTCTTTCAGTTTGTCAAGCGCAAAGCGGTTGGAAAGATCTGATATATCACAATTTGCATAGGCAATGTGTGTTTTTATATCGATATATCCATATTGATTTTTTCGCGCTAAGAATCCGTCATTTTTCACATAAAATTCAAAAAAACTTGATTTTTTAAAAAAGCCTGATATCGTATATGTCAGATATGCTATGCAGATTTTATATGGCTGACAGACGAAAAGAGGACAGGATGAAGCGAGCGTGCGTTTTGATTTTTCTGTGCCTGCCGCTGCTGCTGTGCGGCTGCGCGCAAAAAAGCGCGGAGCGCGAATTTTTTGCAATGGACACCGTGATGCAGCTGCGCGCCTACGGCCCGGAGGCAGGTCGCGCGCTGGCAGAAGCGGAAGCAGAGATTTACCGGCTGGAGGGCGAACTTTCCTGCCGGGACGAACACGCGGCGCTTGCCCGGCTGAACGAAGCGGGCGGCGGAACGGTCAGCGCGGAGACGGCAGCGCTTTTGCAGACGGCGCTGACGCTCTGCGAGAAAACCGGCGGCGCCTATGACCCGGCGCTCGGCGCGCTTTCACAGGCTTGGGGCTTTTCGACCGGCGCGTATTGCGTGCCGGAGCAGGATGCGCTTGCAGAGGCGATGCAGCGCTCTGGGGCGGCACATGCAGCGCTTGGCGGCTGCACCGTCACATTGGACGGCGGCGCGCAGCTTGACCTCGGCGGCATTGCCAAGGGGTATGCTGCGGGACGCGTCCGGGCAATCTTGCAGGAGGCGGGCGTCACGTCTGCGATTGTCTCGCTCGGCGGCAATGTTGCCGCCGTTGGGAAAAAGCCGGACGGCAGCGCGTGGACGGTTGGCCTGCAGGATCCGGACAGGCCGGAGTCGTATTTCGGCACTGTTTCCATTGAGGCTGCCTGCGTTGTCACCTCGGGCGCGTACCAACGGTATTTTGAGGAAAACGGCGTGCGCTATCATCATATTTTAGACCCGTATACCGGCTGCCCAGCCGAAAGCGGGGTAAAGTCTGTCAGTGTGATCGCACAGGACGATACGCTGGCCGATGCACTGTCAACGGCCCTGTTCGTTATGGGGCTGGATGCAGGCGCGGAATTTCAGAAAAGCAGCGGCCTTGCGTTTGAGGCCGTATTCGTAACGGATGACAACACGGTCTGGATCACCCCCGGCCTTGCCGGGCGCTATCGGTCGAACCGGCCCTATCAGATACTGGAATGAAGCAGAAGCACTGGATTTTGACATTTGCGGCGATTATCGCCGTATGCTTGCTTGTGTGGCTGCTGCCGCGCGGAGGCGGGCAGACAGCGCTTGTCTATCAGGACGGAACCTTATTCTATACGCTCGACCTGCGGCAGAACCGGACGCTGACCGTGACCGGCCCGGCAGGCAAAACTATCATCACAGTCGCGGATGGCGAGGTCTTCGTATCCCACGCGGACTGTCCCGATCAGGTCTGCGTGCAGCACGGGCCGCTGCGAAAAAACGGCGGGCCGATCATCTGCCTGCCGAACCGGCTGACGATCGAGTGGGCAGAGAATGCGTCTCAGATCGACGCGCTCAGCGGGACGGGAGGGCTGTCATGAGGCTGAAAAAACTCACGCTCACGGCCGTTCTGACAGCGGCAGCGCTTGTCATGTTCGTGCTGGAAAGCCAACTGCCGCCGCTTACGGCCATTCCCGGCATCAAGCCGGGGCTTTCCAATATTTTTACACTCTTCACCATGGAAACGCTCGGCCCCGGCTGGGCTTTCGGGCTGTTTTTGACGCGCGTCACGCTCGGCTGCGTTATCACCGGGCAGGGCTCGGCATTTTTATACAGCTTCGCGGGCGGGCTCTGCGCGTATGCGCTCATGCTTCTGCTCAGGAGCAGACTCAGGGGAAACATGCTCTGGGTTCGGAGCGTACTGTGCGCCATGGCGCACAACACCGGACAGCTGGCCGCCGCTGCGGCCATTGCGAAAACCGGCGCGGTCTGGAGTTATCTGCCGGTTCTGATACCGGCAGCGATACTGGCCGGGACGTTAACCGGCCTTTGCGCCCAGCTGGTGCTGAACCGGCTGGCAAAGGCGGGGGTTCTCCCGAAAGAAACAGGTTCCAAAAAGCAGGAGGAGGAAGCAAACGGATGAAACTACACATCCACGGCGTACATGTGCCGAACCGCAAAAACACAGCGGAACTGGCCGCGCTGCGCCTGCCCATCCCGGAGACGGTCGAGATTCCGATGTCCATGCACATCGGTGCGCCCGCCATCCCGGTCGTAAAGCCCGGCGAGAACGTCCGGGTCGGGCAGCTGATCGGAAAGGCGGGCGGATTTGTCTCCGCGCCTGTCTATGCAAGCGTCTCAGGAACGGTCAAAAAGATCGGCCAGCAGGTCGGCTCCGGCGGGCGGCTCATGCAGACCGTCGTCATTGCCGCCGACGGCAAGCAGGAGCCTGACCCGGACTTAAAGCCGCCCAAGCTTGACACCATGCAGGATTTTCTGGACGCTGTGCGCGCAAGCGGCATGGTCGGCCTTGGCGGCGCGGGCTTCCCGACGGTCGTGAAGCTGACGGTCAAGAATCTCGAGCAGGTACGGGCGGTCATCATCAACGGCGCGGAGTGTGAGCCGTATATCACCTCGGACACGCGCACGATGCTCGACCGGTCGGACGAACTGATGGAGGGCGCGCGTCTCGTACAGCACTTTTTACAGGTACGCCGTGTGATCTTCGGCATTGAGGACAACAAGCCCCGCTGCATTCAGCTGTACCGGAAGCTCACGAAGGACGAGGACGGCATGGAGGTCTGCGCGCTGAAATCTCTGTACCCGCAGGGCGGCGAAAAGGTACTGATCTATAATACCATCGGTGAGATCGTCCCAGAGGGAAAGCTTCCGCTGGATGTGGGCGCAATCGTGCTTAACTGCACGACGCTTGCCAATATTGCCCGCTACTGCAGGACCGGCATGCCGCTGGTTGAAAAGTGCATCACGGTTGACGGTTCCGCCGTCGCAAAGCCCAAGAACGTGATCGTCCCCATCGGCATGAAGCTTGCGGATGTGTTTGAACAGGCAGGCGGCTTCTGCACAGAGCCGAAGAAGGTGCTTTACGGCGGCCCGATGATGGGCATCGCCGTGCCGGATCTCGAACAGCCGGTTCTGAAAAACACCAACGCGGTTCTCGCCATGTCGGAGGCGGACGCCGTTTTGCCGGAGCCTTCGGCCTGCATCCGCTGCGGCCGGTGCATCCGCCACTGTCCGCTGCGCCTCATGCCGTCGCATATTGTTGCAGCCTATGAGGCAGGCAATATGGAGCGTCTGGCGGAACTGAAGGTCAATCTCTGCATGGAATGCGGCTGCTGCTCGTTCGGCTGCCCGGCGCACCGGCCGCTCGTACAGACCAATAAGCTTGCAAAGGCGAAGCTTGCCGCCTGGCGCAAGGCGCAGAGCGAAAAGCTGGATGCAAAAAAGGAGGCCGTCAAATGAAGCTTGTGATCTCCGCTTCCCCGCATATCGATTCCGGCGCGACGACCCGGAAGATCATGGGCGATGTGCTCATCGCCCTTTGTCCGGCGCTCATTGCAGCCATCGTGATTTTCGGCTGGCGGGCGCTGCTGGTGACGGCGGTGTGCGCCGCAGCCTGCGTATTTTTCGAGTGGGGCTTTGAAAAACTCTGCCATAAGCCGTCCACCATCGGCGATCTGTCCGCCGTGGTAACGGGCGTCATTCTGGCGTATAACCTGCCGGTGTCCATCCCGCTGTGGCAGGCCGTGTTCGGCTGTCTGGTGGCCATCGTCGCCGTCAAGCAGCTGTTCGGCGGCATCGGCAAGAATTTTGCAAACCCGGCATTGGTAGGCCGTATCGTCCTGTTCCTCTCGTTCTCCAAGACCATGACGGCATGGGTCTTCCCGGACGCCGTTTCGTCAGCCACGCCGCTGGCGCAGCTGGCCGCAGGGCAGAAGCCGGAACTTCTGACGCTCCTGCTCGGCAATCACGGCGGCTGCATCGGCGAGACGTGCGCGCTGGCGCTGCTGCTCGGCGGAGCATATCTGCTCGTCCGCGGCGTCATTACCTGGCAGACGCCGGTGTGCTTTGTAGGAACTGTTTTTGTGCTGTCCCTTGTTCTGGGGCAGGATGCGCTGCGGCAGGTGCTCTCGGGCGGTCTGCTTCTGGGTGCGTTCTTCATGGCAACCGACTATGTGACCGCCCCGCAGACCTATTGGGGCCGGGCGCTGTTCGGCATCGGCGCAGGACTTCTGACCTGCCTGATCCGCTTCTACGGAAGCTACGCCGAGGGCGTGTCGTTCGCCATCCTCTTTATGAACATTCTCACGCCGTATCTGTCCAGATGGACGCAGAGCAAGCCGCTGGGAGGTGCGAAGGCATGAAAAACACGAAAGAGATCCGAAAATCCATCGTCGTTCTGGTCGTGATCTGCCTGCTTACGTCCGCGGCGCTGGCTGTCGTGAACCACTTTACCGCCCCCGTCTCCAAGGCGAACGCAGAGGCCAGAGCCGAGCAGGCGCGGCTTGACGCCGTGCCGGACGCGGCCTCCTTTGCGCCGGTCGAAGCAGTTCTTCCGGAGGAGGTCGTCAGCGCCTACACCGCGCTGGATGCGTCCGGAAGCCCCATGAGTTATCTCTTTACCGTCGAGGGCAAGGGCTTCGGCGGCACGATTCAGGTCCTATGCGTGATTGGCACCGACGGTTTGATCCGTACTTGCCGCACAATGGATGTATCGTCCGAAACAACGACGCTCGGTGGCCAGACGGCAAGCGAGCGTTACACCGGGCAGTATACCGGGCAGGACGCCTCGCTTTCCGGCGTGAGCGCCATCTCCCACGCAACCATCACATCGAATGCCTATCGCGGCTGCGTGGAAACTGCGTTTGAAGCGTATGCGATTGTAAAGGGGGCGCAGAAATGAGCAAATTACAGAATTTCCTGAAGGGCCTTATCAAAGAAAACCCGGTGCTGGTTCTTGTCCTCGGTACCTGTCCAACGCTGGCAATCTCCACGTCGGTCATTGCGGCCTTCGGCATGGGCATTGCAGCGACCGCCGTTCTGATCCTGTCCAACATGGCCATTTCCGCCATCCGCAAAATCGTTCCCGACCCGGTGCGCATCCCGTGCTATATTGTCGTGATCGCGGGCTTTGTCACGGTCGTGGAACTGGTCATGGAGGCGTATGCTTTCAGTCTGTATCAGTCTCTGGGCGTTTATTTGTCCCTAATCGTCGTCAACTGCATCATCCTCGGCCGGGCCGAGATGTATGCCAGCAAGCACGGCGTTGTGGATTCCGCCATTGACGGCGCAGGCATGGGCCTCGGCTTCACGCTTGCCATCTGCGCCATGGCAACCATCCGCGAAACGCTCGGCTGTGGCACGTTCTGCGGTCTGCCCGTTCCGTGGTTCCACGAAAACCCCATCGGCATTCTGACCATGGCCCCCGGCGGCTTCTTCGTGTTCGGCTGCATGATTGCGCTCATCAATCAGATCTCCAAGGGCAAGGCCATCAAGAAGAAGGAATTCGGCTGTGCTGGCTGCCCGGGCTGCGGCAAGGGTGCCTGCGAAGGAAAGGAGGCGGCTGCAAAATGAAGACCATGATCCTCGTCATTCTGACCGCCGCGATCACGAACAACTATGTGCTCGTCAAATTCCTCGGCATCTGCCCGTTTTTGGGCGTATCCAAGAAACTCGACCAGGCGACCGGCATGTCGTTGGCCGTGATTTTCGTCGAGGTGCTGGCAACTGCCGTCACCTGGCCGATCTACCACTTTCTGCTCGCGGGCAAGGTCGATTTTACCTATATGGAAACCGTCGTCTTCATTCTGGTCATTGCAGCGCTTGTCCAGCTGGTCGAGATCGTCCTCAAGCGCTATGTGCCCGCGCTGCATAAATCCCTCGGCGTCTATCTGCCGCTCATTACGACGAACTGCGGCGTTCTGGGCGTGACGATGAACGTCATTTCCGACGGCATGAACTACGGCGAGGCGCTTCTGACCGCGCTTGGCTGCGGCCTCGGCTTCTTCCTTGCGATGGTGCTGTTCTCCGGTGTCCGGTCGCGCGTTGCCGAGGCGGAGCCTCCCAAGAGTTTTGAGGGGCTCCCCATCACGCTCGTCTCGGCGGCGATCGTATCGCTGTCATTTTTCGGACTGACCGGTATCATCGACCGGCTGTTCGGCTAAGGAGGGCGCGGCTATGATGGAAATTCTGATCCCGATCCTGGCCGTGACTGTGATCGGCCTTATCTGCGCGGTGGGTCTCGCCGTGGCGTCGAGCGTCATGGCGGTCAAGGAGGATACGCGCTTTACCGAAATTCGTGAATGCCTGCCCGGCGCAAACTGCGGCGCATGCGGCTACACCGGCTGCGACGGCTATGCAAAGGCGCTGCTGGAGCCGGGTACGAAGACAAATCTCTGCGTTCCCGGCGCAGACGCAGTTGCGGCGCAGATTGCAGCGCTTCTCGGCGTGGCGGCTGAGGACGTTGTGGAAAAGATCGCCGTTGTGCAGTGCGCGGGAACGTGCGAGGCTACAAGCGTCAAGGCTGATTATAGGGGCATCCCCTCCTGCGCGGCGGCAAAGCTGTTCTACGGCGGCAATGGCAGCTGCATCTTCGGCTGCATGGGCTTCGGTGACTGCGTCAAGGCCTGCCCACAGGGGGCAATCTCCATGCAGGACGGCATCGCCTGTGTCAACCACACGGCGTGCATCGGCTGCGGCATCTGCGCGCAGACGTGTCCGCAGAAGATCATCGAGATCGTGCCGGATATCATCCGCACGGAGGTGCTCTGCTCGAGTTATCACAACGGCCCGTACACCAAAAAGGTCTGCTCCTCCGGCTGCATCGGCTGCCATAAGTGCGAAAAGACCTGTCCGCAGGGCGCGATCACCGTCGATAATTTCCTCGCCCGCATCGACTGGAACAAGTGCACCGCCTGCGGCGCGTGCGCCAGCGTCTGCCCGACCGGCGCAATGGTCTACGGCGATTTCTCCGGCGCGTCCAGAGTCCAGCCGTTCAAAAAGACCTGCGGCGCATCCTGAAAACAAATCAAGTGCGGCGGCCGGAATCCCGGCCGCCGCTTTTGTGTATCAAAACCCGCCGCGCTTCTGTTGCAAGAGGTTCCAAGCGCATGCGGAATCTTGTTATTCCGGCTGGCAGAGTGTGAAGCTGCTGCGGTCGGCGCAGAGCAGGCCCTCGCGCTGCATGCGCGAAAGTTCGGCGGACATGGCGCTGCGGTTGACAGACAGAAAATCAGCCAACTGCTGCCGGTCGAAGGGAATACGGAAGCTGGCACTGCCCGCCCGACGCGCCTGTGCGGACAGATAAGCCAGCAGCTTTTCGCGCGTCGTGCGTTGTGAGAGAAAGCCCGCCTTTTCGTTCAGCTGCATGTTTTTCTCCGCCAGCACTCGAATAAGGTTCTGTGAAAGCGCCTTGTGCTGCGCGCAGGCCTTTTCACAGGGGGAAAAAACGGCGCGCACATTCAGATACAGGACGCTTCCGTCCGTCTTGCACAGAACGCTCACCGGCGAAACAGCGTGCGCGCAGGCGAACGCCTCGGCAAACAGATCTCCCGGTCCGACGGCGGCAAGCAGATTGCGGTTGCCCCAGAAATCCTCCTGCAAGACCTCTGCCTCGCCGGACAGAAGAATCCCGGCAAACGCAACTCTGTCTCCCGCACGCAGCAGAAACTGTCCGCGCCGGAAGCGTGATTGCCGCGCGGACAGACACGGCAGCATTTCCCGGATCTGCGCCTCGCGCAGTCCATGAAACAGCGCGCATTCGGTCAATATCGTCAGATCATCCATGATTTGATACCCCTTCGTTGGAAAAACAACATACATTTTTTCTTCAGTATCCTATACTATGCGCAGAAAGTCAAGTAACCGATGATGCAATCGTCTGCGGTTGCTTAAAAGGGAGGCGATGAACATGATTATGGACGGCTGCCAGGGTAAACCGAGAACGCCGACCATCGAGGATCGGATTTGCCCGAACTGCGGCAACCCCATTGAGATCTTTTCCACAGACACGGAGGTTGCCTGTGACAAATGCGGCTTTGTCGTGTATAACGACAAACTCAGCTGCGTGCAGTGGTGCAAATACGCGAAGCAGTGCGTAGGTGAGGAAACGTATGAAAAGCTGATGGTTATCGCGCGGCGCAATCAGGAAAAGGCTGACGCCGAGCGGCGCGCGAGACTGGAGGCAAAAAAGCAGCAGGAGGGACAGATATGAAACGGACGATCATTGAAATTGACGAGGCGGCCTGCACGGGCTGCGGCCTGTGCGCGCAGGCATGCCACGAGGGCGCGATCGCCATCATAGACGGGAAGGCAAAGCTGATTCGGGATGATTACTGCGACGGACTCGGCAACTGCCTGCCGGCCTGTCCGGTGGATGCCATTCACTTTATCGAGCGCGAGGCGGCGGCATATGATGAAGCCGCCGTCAAAAAAGCAAAGCTTGATCGGCTGACGGAGGAAGCAGTCAGGAATGTGCAGGCAGCGAAAAAGCCGGGCGCAAAAGCGCCGGACAGGCTGGCCTGCGGCTGTGCAGGTACACAGGTGCGGACGCTTGCGCAGGAAGAGGCCGGACAGGATGCACCTGCGCAGCCGGGACGTCTGCAAAACTGGCCGGTGCAGCTGCAGCTGGTGCCGGTGCACGCGCCATATTTTGATGGCTGCGACCTGCTGATCGCCGCCGACTGCACGGCATACGCCTGCGGCAGCTTCCACGCGGACTTTATCCGCGGCCATGTCACGCTCATCGGCTGTCCGAAGCTTGACCGCGCGGACTACGAGGAAAAGCTGACGGCGATTCTGATGGAAAACAATGTGCGCAGTATCACACTTGCGCGCATGGAGGTGCCGTGCTGCGGCGGGCTGGAATATGCTGCGCGACAGGCTGTCGAGGCAAGCGGGAAGTCCATTCCCATGCGCGTCGTGACGTTCATGGCGGATGGAAAGCTTCTGCCGCAAGACGCCTGAGGGAACCGCTGATAGCGCTTATCGATTAAATCAACCGGTCACTGAACCGGAAAAACCGAAAACCCCAGACCCCGCGACCGTGCGGGATCTGGGTTTTTATTCAAATTACCCAAAATTTTTTCTGGGAATTTTATAAAAATGTAGAAAAATACAGAAGACTCTTGACGCGGCAAGAAAGCGGACATATAATCGCAATGGAAACAGAAACCAAAAAAGATATTGAAATTTATTTTCATTTTTCTGATTTTTTCTTATTTTTAACGATTTCTTTACTCTTAAAATATTATGTCGAAGGATATCGAGAAGTTTCTGGCTCAGACCGAATAAAATAAATTGAAAATTTTACCAAATTGTGTTATATTCATGATGTCGCAGCGATAAAAAAGTCAGTGTCTGACACAAACCATATTATGAGGAGAGGTCAAGAATGGAAAACCGTGTCAAAATTCTGATCGCAGATGGAAATGAGGAGTTTTGCGATCACGTCAAACGCCGTCTGGAACAGGTTCCCGGCTATGAGATCGTCGGTACGGCAGCCGACGGGCAGCGCGCGTTAGAACTTATGCGCGTAACGAAGCCGGATATCCTGGTGCTGGATCTGATGCTGTCGAAGCTGGACGGCATCGCGGTCCTGAAACGGGCGCGCGAGATGGACAAAGCGCCGGCAGCGCTGGTGCTGACGGGCTTTATGACGGAATATGTCGCCAACATGGCGGCGAGCCTCGGCGTGCAGTACTTCATGACAAAGCCGTGTGAACTCGACGCCGTGGCCGAGCGCATTCACGAGATGACTGCAATCGACAGCCAACTCCGCCAGAATGCCCAGCGGCGGCAGGAGGTCAACATCGAGGCGATGGTCACGTCCATCATCCACGAGATCGGCGTTCCGGCGCACATCAAGGGCTATCAGTATCTGCGCGAGGCGATCATGATCGCCGTACAGGACATGGACGTCATCAACGCCATCACGAAAGTTCTATATCCGCAGGTTGCCAAGACGTTTGCGACCACGCCGTCGCGCGTCGAGCGGGCCATTCGCCACGCCATCGAGGTTGCATGGGACAGAGGCGATCTCGAAACGCTCCAGCGCTTCTTCGGCTATACCGTGTCGAATACGAAGGGCAAGCCGACAAATTCCGAGTTTATTGCGCTCATTGCCGACAAACTCCAACTGCAGTTAAAAAACGGACAGGTGATCTGAGCGACGTGATACAGCCACTTCCTGTAGGGGCCGATGCCCATCTTCGGCGCTAAGAGCCGCGCGATGCGCGGTTGCGCCTCGAAACCAGTCTGCAGGTGTCGCATCGGCCCGGCAGTACAAGCCGTTTTTACGGTAATCTACAGCGAATGCGCAACTTCCCAGTGGGCCGATGCAAGCATCGGCCCCTACAAACAAACCTGAAAAACTGCAGCGTGAAACAGATATCTCGTTCCCCTGCCAGCCCATGCCCGGAAGCGCCGACGCGCTTCCGGGCAGATTTTTTGTGTTCCGCGTAAATTTTTCTTGCGTATCGGGGAAAAGTATGGTATGATCTGCGCAAGAAGTTAAGGTTCTCTAACCAAAATGAATGGAATCGCCTGTTCTGCTGCGGCTGGCAGCGCGGACGAGATGCAGGGTGTACTGTATCCATCAGTTAGAGGTGTCTAACTAATTTCAAACCGAAAGGACGAGCCTATGAGCGTTGTAATTCTAGGCGGCAACGAATGTATGGAGCGCCGCTACCGGGAGCTTTGCGAAAGCTACCAATGTCAGTCGAAGATCTTCACCAAACCCGCCGGCGGCCTGCGGAACAAGCTGGGCAGCCCGGATCTGACGATCTTTTTCACCAATACCATGTCCCACAAGATGGTGCAGGGCGCACTGAGCGAACTCAAGGGCCGCGGGACGATCATCGAGCGCTGTCACACCAGTTCTTTGTCCGCGCTGCGCGGCATTCTGGACAAATACGCAGTGCAGGGGGCCTGCTGATGTCGGAGGAGATGGTCGTGCGGCAGGCTGCGCCAACGCTGGCCGGAATCAAGACCGGAAGCCTGTTTCCATGTCCGTGCATGGAAAAGGAAACGCTGCTGGAGGAGATTCGCGCGTTCAACCGGCGCTATCTTTCCCGCGGGCTGTGCCTGCTGCCGCTGCGGTTCACCGAGGGAAAGGCGCTTTTGTACCTCTACCGTCCGGCGGCACTGTGCCGCGATCTGCGCGGGCAGACAGCGGAAGCGCTGCTGGCAGACGCAGGCTATCCCTGCGGCAGCTGCGGCAGATGCGTCGCGCAGCTGGTGCGCCGCATACGCGGATCGGCTGAATTCCCGCACGAGGTCGGCCTGTTTCTCAGCTACCCGCCGGAGGACGTGAAGGGGTTCATTGAAAATCGCGCGGCAAACGCCAAATGCACGGGCGTGTGGAAGGTCTACGGCGACGAACAGCAAGCGCAGCAGACCTTTGACCGTTATAAAAAATGTACGCAAACCTACTGTGAACGTTGGCGCTCCGGCGTAAAGCTGGACCGGCTGGCGGTTGCAGACAGAATAGAAAGGAAGTCCTGAACATGAAAAAAACAGCAGTTATTTATTGGAGCGGCACCGGCAACACCGAGGCCATGGCCAACGCCGTCGCGGAGGGCATGCGCGAGGTCGGCGCGGAGTGCGCCGTCTGGACGCCTGCGGACGTCGGCGCGGATGCAGTGAAGGAACTGGACGCCGCCGCACTCGGCTGCCCGGCAATGGGCGCTGAGGAACTGGAAGAAACGGAATTTGCACCGATGTTCGATGCGGTGAAGTCGGCGCTCGCGGGCAAGCCCGTCGGCCTGTTCGGCTCTTACGGCTGGGGCGATGGCGAATGGATGCGCACATGGGAAGAAGACTGCGGCACAGCCGGGATCAACCGCGTGGCGGACAGCGTCATCTGCTGCGAAGCGCCGGATGATGAGGCGCTCGCTGCCTGCCGTGCGCTGGGCAGGAAGCTTGCCGAATAACGCTTGACAGTGCCGGTTCCCGATGCTATACAGTATAGAATAGAAAAACAGGATCGGGAGGCATCAGACATGGTACAGATCACAAAAGAGAATGGTATGCAGAGCGCAGGCGTCCCGTTTGCATGGGTCGAGGTACAGTACCCGGACAAGGCGCAGTGGGACGAGACAGGCTTCTACGATATGGTAGAGCAGCACATCGCCGCGCTGCGGGAGCAATACCGGGAGTACGTCCGCGCGGACGTGTTCGGGCAGAACCCGTATTTCCGCTATTTCCGGAAATTCAAGAAGACGTACCCTGTCATGATGCAGTTCGAGTCCGTGCTGCTCAAGGGCAGGGAGTTCCCGCGCTGGAACGCCGTGACCGCCGTGCCGTTTCTGGTCGAACTGGAAACGCATGTACTCTGCGGCACGCACGACATTGACCGCCTGATGGGGCCGGTCGAGTTGTATCAGGCAGAAGCCAGGGAACCGTTTGAAGGCCTGCGCGGCGACGAAGTCCACACCTACCCCGGCGACGTCACTGGACGGGACGCGGGCGGCATCATTTTCAGCATGATCGCTGGTGCGGACGCAAGAACCTGCGCCCGGGAGGAAAGCCGTCGTGTGTTCTATCCCGTCTTCGGCGTCTCCGGGCAGGAGCCAGACGCACTGCGCAGCGCGCAGACGCGCATGGCAGAATATGCAAAACTTCTCGCAAAAAATGCGCAGATCGATTGCAATCTGATCTAAACAGCAAATACAAAAATCGCGGCGGCCGGGATTCCTGGCCGCCGCAGTCAGTTGCAGCGAGCCCGGAGGGCCTGAGGGGATGCAAACGTCGCAAATTCAGGAGCACCCTGAAATTTGCCGCTTATCCCCTCCGTCATTTGCTGACGCAAATGCCACCTCCCCTTGCCGCGCAGGGCGTGGCAAGGGGAGGCTATGGGGGACTCCGGCGAATCCGTACTGCCCCGCAACTTTTGAACGCAAGGTCAATTTACTGCAGCCATTCAAAGGCAACTACTCACAAATTTGGAATTCCGTAACAGGCGGCGCGTATCATAGCGCCTGCGGGGCGACTATGTGTGTTCGTAACGACTGAAAAATCGATTCTCGCCTGAATTGTACCCGCAGCACGCCCCAAACGCGTCCAAGCACTCTTTTCTCCCCTATCTTTTCTCTTGCGAGAGAAAAGATAGGGCCGCCGGAGGCACGTCGGAAACGCTTCGCTGGTTTGCACTTTGGTGGCTAAGCCTCGGCAGGACGAGTCCACGATACATGGACAGGTGCAAAAAACAGCCCGCCGGAGGCGGACGCCTCCGGCGGTGGGTACAGGTTTAGTATAGCATAGCTGCCCGCGCGCTGCAAGAAAAAAATACCGGTTTGTGAAAATTTCGGCTTGCTCCACAAAAGCCTGTGTTTTTCGTGATTTTATCTTCGTAAAAGTTTCATTCTTGACGTTTTGCGCGTGCAGCGGTACAATACCGTCCGTATTTTGTTTTTCGCAGAAACTGGGAGTTGGAGGCATACAGGATGAAGTATATTTTTATCACCGGCGGCGTCGTGTCCGGCCTTGGCAAGGGCATCTGCGCCGCGTCGCTCGGCAGGCTTCTGAAGCAGCGCGGGCTTCGCGTGCAGAACCAGAAATTTGACCCGTATCTGAACGTTGACCCCGGCACGATGAGTCCGTATCAGCACGGCGAAGTCTTCGTCACCGACGACGGCGCGGAGACGGACCTCGATCTCGGCCATTACGAGCGCTTCACGGACGAGAACCTGACGGCGGGCTGCTCCGTCTCGGCAGGCAAGGTCTATTGGAGCGTCCTGTGCCGCGAACGCGAGGGCGGATATCTGGGCCGCACCGTGCAGATCATCCCGCATATTACGGACGAGATCAAATCCCGCATCTACCAGATGGACAATGGGAAATCCGACGTGCTTATCACCGAAATCGGCGGCACAGTCGGCGATATCGAGTCGCAGCCGTTCCTCGAAGCCATCCGGCAGGTGGCCGCCGAGCAAGGAAAGAAAAACGTCCTGTTCATCCATGTGCCCATGATCGTTGAAATTCCCGGCTCGGGCGAACTCAAGAGCAAGCCCACGCAGCATTCCGTCAAGGAACTGCTGTCCATTGGTATCCAGCCGGATATCCTCGTCTGCCGCACAAATCAGCCCATGACGGAGGAAATCTGCCGCAAGATCGCCCTGTTCTGCAACATGGAGCCTGACTGTGTCATTCCGAACACGACAGCCTCGACGCTGTATGAAGTCCCGCTGCTGCTGGAGCACGAAGGACTTGCTAACGTCGTCTGCCGCAAGCTGGGGTTAAACTGCGGCGCGCCGGATCTGACTGCGTGGACCGAGATGGTCGCGCGCATCAAGACCGCCAACCGCCATGTGACCATCGCTCTGGTCGGCAAGTATACAGAACTGCACGACGCATATCTGTCCGTGGAGGAATCGCTGTTCCACGCGGGCACGGCAAACCATGTGATCGTCGATATCAACTGGGTCGATTCCTCGAAGCTGACGCAGGAAAACGCGGAGTCCGTTCTCGGCGGCTGCGCAGGTATCCTCGTCCCCGGCGGCTTCGGCGACCGCGGCATTGAGGGCATGATCGTCGCCGCACAGTATGCCCGCACGCACAAAGTCCCCTACTTTGGCATCTGCCTCGGCATGCAGATCGCCGTGATCGAGTTCGCACGGCATGTATTGGGTTGGGAGGATGCGCATTCGGCGGAATTCGATGAGTTTACCAAGCATCCCGTCATTGATATCATGCCCGAACAGAAGTCCATCACCCAGAAGGGCGGCACGATGCGCCTCGGCGCGTATCCGTGCGTACTGTCGGAGGGCAGCCGCGCAGCGGCGCTCTATGGAAAAACAGAAATTTCCGAGCGCCACCGCCACCGCTATGAATTCTGCAACGACTTCCGCGATGCGTTCGTCGCCGCCGGGCTGATCCCGACCGGTCTGTCCCCGAATGGGCGGCTCGTCGAGATCGTCGAACTGCCAGAGCACCCGTGGTTCACCGCCTGCCAGTTCCACCCCGAATTCAAAAGCCGCCCCGACCGTCCGCACCCGCTGTTCCTCGGCTTTGTCGAGGCCGCAGCCAGCCGGAGTTAAACCTGTCAAAAAACTATTGTTTTCCTATTTTGTGTAGGGTTTCCGAGGCTGGCGTAG
>OLFY01000075.1_pt1 | contig 144268 bp, 134 predicted proteins | sample 1605611 | NCBI WGS metagenome assembly OLFY01 (sample SAMEA3888923, study PRJEB22519) | human gut metagenome | biome: human gut; feature: human-associated habitat; material: faeces | place: Denmark | collected 2011 | reverse complement strand
CGTTAAACTTATATACTAAACTTCTGCTAGGATGTCTGAAGAAATTTGCGCAAAACTATTGACAGTACCTAGCTTTTGTCCCAGTCTCTTTTATTTATTGATTAATTCTTGTTTACATACAATTACAGAATTTGCCGGAACATCATTATACACAATAACTCCAGTTCCAATCACACTATGTCTGCCAATATGAACTCCTTTTAATATCGTCACATTAGTTGCAATCCAACAATCATCTTCAATAACTACTTCATCGGATTTAAATCCCTGTTTTGAAATTAATTGATCCGTTTCAGAATAACAATGATTATGATCGTAAATACTTACATTTTCTCCAAATATACAATTTGCACCTATCGTGACTTTCTTTCTGACTGTAACGGAACAATTGTTGTTAAAAAAGCAATTTCTTCCTATTGTCAGTTGACCATCCTTTTCAATACAAATATTAAAATTATCCCTAAAATGAAATTTCTCTGCTTTAAACTGTTTTCCATAATGCAGATTCCAACCTATCATATGCCATCTGCGACGCAATGTATTTTTTAATCTCATCATGTGTTTAATTATAAGTTTTAGCATAACACTATACTCCATGTTTTGTATTAGTTCTGTAAAGATCAATAAGCTTCAGGTACTTTGTTAATGTATAGAAAAAATGCATAAAACACAATATAATTCCTAACGCACCATCACAAATACCTTTTTTTAATATCAACATCTGCCAAAATCCAAAAAAAGCATGTAAAAAGGCAGTTAAATAAGTGCTTTTTTTCTTATTTTTAAAAGCATCTTCAGCCCATATAGTAGTGTATTGATTAAACTTCGCAAGCCATTGTTCCCAACTATTGTAGGTATAATGTCTAACATAACCATTAAGTACCTTTAATCCATCATCACACATCGGCTTTTCATGTACTTTATTAACCCAATGCACATTCTTGGTTTTAAACAAGCGCGGAACAAAATCAGGCTTTAAAACCCCATAATTAAATTCTTGTCCAAATGCTACAGATTTTCGTTTGAACGAATACTGACATTTTTTGCCTTGCTCAACAACGCTCTTTACGGAAGCTAAAAGTTCATCATTCATTATCTCATCCGCATCTAGATAGAGCACCCACTCTGTCTTTACATGCTGCAAAGCGAAATTACGCTGTGCTGAAAAATCGTTATCCCAAGCACGATAAACAACTCTTGCGCCATTCTCCTCTGCTAATTGAACTGTTTTATCCGTACTGCCGGAATCAACAATCAGCACCTCTGCTGCCACTTTCTTGGCATTCTGCACAACAGCGACTATATTTTTTTCTTCATTTTTTGTTAAAACTACTACTGTAAGATTATTATTCATCTGTACTTGACACCTTTCAAGTGTATATTTCGTAAAACTCTCATTATATTCTACGCAGACACATGTATTATTATCATTGAAATAACCTATGCTTAGCAATAATTATACCATAGGTAAGCTTATACTGCATACAATTATGCGTAACCTCTTTCTTATGAATACTGAAATTGCATTCTAAGCGCAAAGTATAAATGTTATTACAGCCTATAATGCTTTATTTAGACAAAATAATCATAGACTTAACATTCATCTAGCAATTCATGATAACCTTAATTCTCTCTTAATTAGCCTTACATAAATTGTAAAATAAGGGTAAAATATCACTATCAGTATAAGCTGACTGGTCAATCAGAAAAGGAAGCGTTTATTTTGTTCCGTAATGATTCCATTTTTAAGCTTTGCTGAAACTATTTTTAGAAGCGATTCTTCCTGAATGGGTTGGCGATGAAAACGGTATTATTGAAAACCTGCAAATGCTATGGCTCATAGGCGGTATGCTTTACTGTATCAAAGCCCATAGCTGCAAATACGCTGACTGGAGTGGAAGCTCCAAGGCTGTTTGGAAAGCAGGTACAATTTACTTTTTCCTGCTTATTATGCGTGAAATAAGCTAGGGCCGCGTATTTTTTACTAATCCTGACAGTGGTATGATCCAGTACAGCCAAATGGGATTATACGGTAAGCTTGTACATACGTTAGTAGGTATATTAATTGTAACCATGTTAATCCTGCTTTATCAGGCACATATATGGCGTGTGCTTTTAATAACGAAGCTGCCGGTAAAATCCTTCTCCCTCCTGCTGCTTTTTATTTTCTTTTTCTTGGTAGGCGAACGTACAAACTTCACCGGCTTTCACGGTCAGGTGGCAGAAGAGCTTGCTAAATCCGGCGCTTATATAATGATGTATATGCTACTGAAGGATGCAGATAAAATACTGCGCTTATTCTCATTGGAAACAAAATCTGTTTCATCCTATAATTCAAATTATATGAGCGCTGAAAGCCGAATTTTGAACCTTCAAGATTGATAAAGCTCTTATATTAAAAATACCTTAATTTAAACATCATCAAAAATAGTCAGCTAGAGAAAAGTGCATCATTGCTCTTCCCTCTAGCTGACTTTAACTTTTTATATTTTTATTTTATCAAGAATCAACAACTTACCAGCGCCATAACCATATTCATCAGATAGAAAATTCTCTTTAACATCATAGTGAGGTGTTTTAATTCCCCATAAATCTATTAACGCATTATACATCATATCATTGGTAAAATAAACACCCTCATTATTCTTAGTACGTTTCACTATATCTGGATGAGCTTTGATATACTCATCAGAAAAATAAAAATATACAGGTACAGTTCCCATATCATCATCATACTTACCAGGAATATGCTTATTGTCGTTTAAAACAGATTCACCATGGTCAGAAAAATAAACGATATTAGAAACATGCCAATTCTGTTTAGCATATTGAAAAATCTTTTCTGTAATACAGTCATTATAGTACATACTGTTATCATAAGCATTTAGTTTTTTTAAATCAACAACTTTTCCATTATAATTGCTGTTATCAAATATCCCATACTTTTCCTGTGGATATCTATTGTTATATTCCCAATGATTACCATACAAATGGATAAAGATTACTTTTTTACCTTTTCCTTTGACCATCGATAATGCTGGTAATATTTTTTCATCATAAGAGCTACTAGCAGAACTATCACTATTCAACCAGATTTTCTCATCAGCACTATTAGCAATCAATGTTATGGGCGTATTATAAGAACCATATTGAGCCTGATTACTAATCCAATATGTTTTAAAGCCTGCAGCTTTAGCTATATCTATTAATGAATAAGATTTATCTAAAGTTTTATGATTATATTGACTTTTTTCTGTTAAAGCCTGCGATAAGGCTAACATTGTCAACGTATTACATGCATAGCCATTTTTCATAATAACAAAATTCTCTTTTGTTCTCTGAACAGCCAACCAAGGAGTAGTATCTCTGCTATAACCATAAGCCGACATATGTTTTCTATTTTGTGATTCCCCTATAATAACTAAAAAATTTTCTTCGCCGGAATTATTGCTTATAGCTTCAATATATTTTGGTTTTCCTTTTTCATCAAATCTGTAAGTATTATACATCTGCACACTTTTTAGGTATTCTTTGCTCTCATGAATAATTCTGAGAAAGTAAGCATCATTTAGTTTTTTATTGCAGAAAAAGCTTATTAACCCTAAAACTAAAACAACACTTGCAACTACTTTCATGGAATCGAAGTTGTCTTTTACCCCCCCACGTAAAGTGTAATTCAAGAAAATAATTATCAATAATACAGCAAATATAATTGTGATATATACATGTATTGGTGCTGTACTTTTGAAAAATTCACCAATTTCGTTAATATTAGTTTGATAAACAGCTATTAAAGAATCTGCTGTAAAACTGTCTTTTTCTATAAAAGCATAACCTAAATTTAATAAATAGGGCAGTAATAATATAAACTGTACACCCGCAAATAACTTCGGTATATTTATATTAATATGTCTAAGCAAAAACATAATCACATAAAAAACACTAGTTATTCCTATAGATACAGTAAATTCATCCCAAAGAAATTCACCATTTACTTGACTATGCTTAATATACTTATACACAAAAGCCACTGATGTACCCATAATAAAATACATAGCAAAAAAATTCACCATTATTTTTTTACTTAATTCCACTTTAGATAAAATATAGCTTATTAAGCTTGCTATAATTAAATATCTACGACAAGCAACCCATTTAAAAGACATATTATCCGCTAAAATCATTTGTATTATTATAGGTATAATAATACAAACGCCTAACCAAAATATATATTTTTTCATAAATCTTCTCCATTTCTAATTATCTCATCGTATTTACAACCATACGCTGCCATTAGTATATTCGAAACATTAACTTTGTTACTACACGCAAAACGCTGCATAAAGCGGTACAGACTTAATATTATTCTCAAAGCCAAAATTACGCATCGAAAGACGTATACTCTGTTTAATATCATATCGTTTCACAAAAGAATCCAGGCTTTTGGATTTCACATGTACATTAGCCTTGCACTCTATAGGTACAACCTCACCGTTTTGTACAATAACAAAGTCAACCTCCGCAGTTGCTGTACTAGTCCAATAATTCAGCTTATACCCGTTCGCCTTTAACTGGATTGCCACATAGTTTTCTGTTAAAGCACCCATATATTGCCGAGCTGCCGCCAAGCTTTGCTTTGTAAGCTGCAGGCGACTGTTAAAAATCCCGGTATCACTAAAGTATAACTTAAACGAGCTTAAATCCTCATAAGCAGCCAAAGGCATTAACCCCTGTTCACACTTAGTACATTTTAGAACTATGCCTGACTGAATCAGCCAATCAATAGATGCTCCATAAAGCGAAGAACGCGCACCGGTACGAATAAGCTTATATTGAAACTTATTATTTTCCCTGGCAAGCTGCACAGGTAAAGAATCATAAGCTTCTGCAATTTTCACGCTATCGCCTTTGCCTGCATATTTTGCCATATCCGCTACATAAGAATTATAAATCAGGCGCTTCAGCTCATCTGCATCGCCATCATTCAAGGCAGCAGCTACAACTGCAGGCATACCACCGGTAAGCAAATAATCCTCATATAAGTTTAAAGCTTCCTTGTGCAAGGCTTCTGGCAACGGCTTATTGGTAGTATAGCATTGGCGAATTAAATCTACCAGCATATCCTTATCCCTTGCCCAAAGATATTCCTCTAAATCTAATGGATATAAGTTTTCCAACTGTACCTTGCCCACTGGGAACGAAAATTGCTGACGATTAATTGCTACGCCAAGCAAGCTGCCTGCCGCAACTACACAATACTCCGGAGCCTGCTCCGCAAAATACTTTAAAGAAGTCAAGGCATGCTCGCAGCTCTGTATTTCATCAAAAATAATCAGCGTCTTCTGCGGAAAAATTTTAACACCATACTGTTCTTCAATAACCTTGATAATATAAGCAGGCGTCAGCTTCACTTCCAAATATCCGGCTAATGCTTTATCCTCTTCAAAATTGACATAAACTGTATTTTCAAAACAGCTTCGACCAAACTCTCGAAGAATATATGTTTTACCCACCTGCCTTGCTCCATACAGCAGCAATGGCAATCTATTTTTCGCTGTCTGCCATTTTTTTAAGCGTTCCATAATTTTTCGTCGCATCACTTCACCCTCTTTCTATATTCTTCTATACTCTTCTATATTCTTCATTCTAGACCAGAAGCTCCCATTCGTCAAGAAAAATGTAATTTATTGCACTTTTTCCTGCGAAAAAATGCAATTTTTGACATTTTTTCTAACGAATATTGTGTGCGCACATTATTCTATTTTACAACTACATTTCTAATGCAAAATAAGGAGCAGCTTACGCCGCTCCCTATTTATTCTTCATACTTCTTTATCCTGCGCTGCAGCAAGATTAACCGCAACGACAAAACAACAGCACTGCAGATTACACCGATATCCAGGCTCTGCCAATAAGCAAAGGCACCATTATTGAACTTGTAATCCAAAAGCAGGCCCACCGGCAGGCAAATTGCCCAATAAGCCAGCATGCTGCACCAAAATGTAGCGTTAACATCCTTATAGCCACGCAAAATACCCTGAATCGGCGCCGCGATTGCGTCGCCTCCCTGCCACATAATAGCGTAGATAATAAACACCTTCACCAGCTCAATAACATGCGGATTCGTTGTATAAATGAGCGCAATATACTCGCGCGCCACCAGCTCCAGCATCATGTAAATCATAGCGATACAAAGGCTCATCTCCAAGCCGAGTGCCGTGTAATCGCGCGCTCCCTGATAGTTTTTCGCACCGTATTCAACGCCCACCACAATCGTCAATGCCAACGAGAAGCTCATAGGGAACATATAAATAAGCGAGGAAAAGTTGAGTGCCGCCTGATGCGCAGCAATCACCTCTGTGCCGAATTTGGCAATGAACAACGCCACAACGCCAAAGATGCTCGTTTCCATAAAAATAGCAACACCCATAGGCACACCAATGCGCAGATATTCTGCCACCAGCTGCTTAACAGGGCGTACCAAGCCCAGTACATCATACTGCTTGAACGGTTGCAGCTTCGTCACCACCACCGCGAACATCACTAAAAGCAGCCAAAATGTGATTCCCGTTGCTACGCCGGCGCCAATTCCGCCCAGGCGCGGTAAGCCCAGCTTGCCGAAAATCAGCACATAGTTAAGGCAAGCATTCACCGGCAGCGCCAAAAGATAAATTTTCATTGAAAGCTTAGTATAACCCAAAGTATCTACAAGGCTGCGCAACGGCGTGATGAGAAAGAACGGCAGCACGCCTATGCCAAGACCGGCCATATACCACAGCGCAATGTGATAAACCTCCGGCGCCAATCCCATGCCCTGCAAAAACGGCGGCAGAAAGATAACACCGCCGACAATTATCAGCACAGAAAAGGCTACAGCCAACAGCATGCCATGGCGTACTACCGTAGAAATTTTTTCTTTTTCGCCTGCCCCCAAAAGGTTGGCAATCAAAGGCATCGCCGCCAGCAAAATGCCTGCAAAGCAGGTCTGTACCGGCATCCAGATATTACCGCCGATGGCAGCGCCGGCCAAATCCGCATCGCCAGCCTGCCCGGACATACTGGCATCAAAAAAGTTCATGCCCATAATCGCAATCTGCGTGCCGATAATCGGCAGCATAACGCTCAGCAGACGCTTAACCTTGTCCTTATAATCCTTGTGTAAAATTTTTAGCATATCCTTACTCCCATTTTCCCTAATATAACAAAAGCCACACGGCTGCAAACACAGTCGTGTGGCGAAAAGATGACTATTGAATCAGAAAAAATCCACAACAATTTTTCAAATTTAATTTTAACAATAAGCAGCCTGCTTGTCAAGCTCAGCCTTCTGCTTCTGCCAATTCGGAAAGATAAGCCCAACGGTCTACCATCTCATCCAGCTTTTGCTGCACTGCCTCCTGCTGCTTCGTCAAATCTGCCAGACGGGTGAAGTCGCTGCCGCATTGGTTGATTTCTGCGCCCAGCATTTTCAGCTCTGCCTCACTGCGCGCAATCTCCTGGTCAAGACGCTCCAGCTCCAGGCGCTCGCCATAAGTCATTTTCTTCTTCGCAGGCTCTTCGGCAGGCTTTGCTGCAGCCACCGGCTTAGCCTTTACAGGCTGCGCCTGCTGCGCACTTTCCTCCTGCAGAGCTTCTGCATAATCGCTGTAGCCGCCGATATACGGCTTAATGCTGCCATCCTGCTCCAACGCAAAAATCTTTTGCGCAAAGCGGTCGAGGAAGTAACGGTCATGGGACACAGCAATGACCGCACCGGCGAAGCTGTCCAGATAATCCTCTAAAACAGAAAGCGTCGGAATATCCAGATCATTTGTCGGTTCGTCCAAAAGCAGCACGTTCGGTGCCGTCATCAGCACACGCAACAGATACAGACGGCGTTTTTCACCGCCGCTGAGCTTGGACACCGGCACCCATTGCAGCTCCGGCGGGAAGAGGAAGCGTTCCAGCATCTGTGCTGCGCTGATGCGCTGACCATCGGCCGTTTCAATATAATTATTCGCTTCCTTGATATGTTCCAGCACACGCATATTGCTGTCTGGAAACTCGCTGTGCTGTGCAAAATAACCAATCTTCACAGTCTGGCCCACGCGCATTTCGCCGCTCGTAGGCTGCAGCTTGCCGGCGATGATATCCATCAGCGTTGATTTGCCGGCACCATTAGGACCAACGATACCGATGCGGTCATTACGCAGCAAAATATAGCTGAAATCCTTGATATAATCCTTGCCGTCCCACACCATACCGATATCTTCCAGTTCAATAATAGTTTTGCCAAGACGACTGCTGACGGAGGACATTTCCAGATTTGCTTCCGTCTTCACGTTCTTTACTTCCGCTTCAATCTGAGCAAAGCGCTCCACGCGGTCCTTCTTTTTAGTACGGCGTGCTTCTGCGCCACGGCTGATCCATGCCAGCTCGCGGCGGTAAATGTTGCGTAGCTTTTGCGCAGCGGAGGCTTCCGCAATACGGCGTTCCTCACGCTTTTGCAAAAACAGGCTATAGTTGCCTACGTAAACATAACCCTTGCCTCCGTCTATCTCCAGGGTGCGGTTAACAACACGGTCAAAGAAATAACGGTCATGTGTTACCATCAGCAAAGCGCCCTTGCGCGCCAACAGCTTTTGCTCCAGCCAGGCAACAGTGGCGTTATCCATATGGTTGGTAGGCTCGTCCAAAATCAGCAGGTCCGACGGACGCACCAGCACACCGGCCAAGGCCACGCGCTTACGCTGGCCGCCGCTCAGCTCGCCCATCTGCTGCTGCAGATTAGTAATGCCAAGCTGCGTAAGCACTGCCTTCGCTTCGCTCTCCAGCTGCCAGGCATATTTATCATCCATCTGCTGCTGCAAATCAAGCAAATGCTTTTGCAGCTTTTTGTTATCAGGCTCCGCTGCAGCCTGCTCCACCGCAGTTTCGTAATCGCGCAACAGCACCATCAGCGGCGAATCGCCTTTAAAAACCTGCTCCAGAACAGTTGCGTCTGCCTCAAACGGCGGGTCCTGCGGCAGATATTCCATCACCACGCCGCCGGGAATCGTCAGCTTGCCGTCACCGGCCTCGTGATTGGCAATCATGCGCAGCAAGGTACTTTTACCGGTGCCGTTGACACCGATAATACCGTACTTGTCACCCTCTTCTACGTTAAATGTAATATTTTCAAACAACAATCTGTCGCCATAGCTGTACGACAAATCCTCTGCACTTAAAATCATTTTACTTATCTCCCTGTAAAAAATTTACACTCTAAAATTATAACATGCCTGCGGATAAAAGTAAAAAGGACGAACCGCCAAGGCTCGCCCTTCGTATTGCTATTTCACTGTTACCTGTAAATTTTCGTTTTCCTCTGCTGCGTCCTGCAAAACCTGCAGCAGCTGCTCGCCATACCAGCCCAGCTTTTCATTGTCGGTAATATCAGCAGGCACAACGATCTGCGTCGGCTCGGCAATTTCTGTCAGGCAATCATACAGCGCGTCTAAATTGGCACCGTAATGCGCAGGCAATGCCAGCTCACTGCGCAGATATTTATGCAACGCAGGAACAGAGGTCATGCGCTCAAGATCTAATGTAATTGTTCTCATGTTAATCTCCTTATTTTCCGTAAAGCTTGCTGAAGGACTTGTAGTGATCACCAGTATAGTAAATCAGGCCATCGTTGGAAAAGACGATACGCTTCGCGTTACGGTTGCCCTTCACATAATCAATGTCGCATTCCTTCCAGTTGCGGCCGTTTTTCTTCGGCAGCTTGCCTTCGTAATTGCCGTAGCGGTCACCGCCGATGGATTTACCCGGCGCAACCTTGTCGAGGGTGCCTTTTGTCTGCCAGCCTAACTTTTTAGCCTCGTTTTTCGTAATATAGTTGTGCGGCAGACGCTTATATTCGTTGATGTAGGCAGCAACGTGCTCCTTGTCGGTATAGGCAGCACTTTCGCTGATTTTGATTTTGCCGCTGTTGGCCTTGACATTGGCCGCAGTGTTCTGGTCATTGTTGCTCTTGGTTGTATTAACAGTTGTTGTCTGGGTTGTCTGCTTATCGTTAGTCTTGGGGCTGTTACTGCCACAGCCGGCAATTATGCTGACGCTGAGCAGCATCGCCAGGAAGAACGCTAAAAGTTTTTGCATAAGTATGCTCCTTTCGTTTTCTTCCCATTATATCACATAGCCAAAACTGGCGCACCATTACCAATGCGCCGCCCCCAAAAGTTCACAAGTAATTCCTTGAAAAAAACTCCGCTTCATGTTATATTATAAATAAAGAAGACAACCGCCCACAAGGTGGGTTGCCGCTTGAATTTGGTTTGAAAAACCGTCTCTAGCTCGCAAATTACAGAGGCGGTTTTTCTATGTCTAGACTATCTGCTGTACTGAAAGATAAAAGTCAGCAATGCCAGAATGAACATGCCAAAAGCCATCAGGTCTTTGAAATCATAGTTCCTCATAGACATCACCTCGATTCTCTTAGAGAATTTCGGCAATGCCACCCCGTAAACGGTTGTCTTAAAATATATTTTATCATGTAAAACAAAAACATACAACGAACAAGCTGTGAAGTTTGCCGTTGTATGTTTTTTATTTATATCTTGTTTTTACCTTACATCTCTGCCATGAGTATAAACCGGCAGCAGCTTCGGCGACAGCTCGCCCTGCACGCCGGCAACCTTTTCTTCCTCAGCATAGCGACGTACATGCTCCAGGCTCAGCTTGCCCAGCTTGACGCTCTTCGCTGCTTCGGCAGCCTTCGTACCCGCAATACGGCCAAAGACGATGATATCCAGCAGGCTGTTGCCCATCAGACGGTTGGTACCGTGAATACCGCCAACAGCTTCACCGGCAACAAACAGTCCCGGCAGTTTGGTTTCTGCATCCTTGTCAATAAGAATACCGCCGTTTTGGTAATGCAGCGTCGGATAGATCAAAATCGGTTCCTTACGCAGGTCAATGCCGAACTTAGCATACATGCGCAACATACCCGGAATGCGTTTGGCAATAGTGCCTTCGCCGTGCAGCATTTCAATCAGCGGCGTATCGAGCCACAGCGCCACGCCGTCGAGCGCCTTCACGCCCTTGCCGCGGGCAGTACACTCGCGGATGATAGACGCAGCCGCCACATCACGGGTTTCCAGCGGATGCATAAAGATTTCGCCTTCGCTGTTTACCAGCTGCGCACCAATCGAGCGCACTTTTTCGGTAACCAGCGCGCCATAAATCTGCGCCGGATAAGCAACACCCGTCGGATGATATTGAATAGCATCCGCATAAATCAGCGGCGCACCGGCACGATAAGCCATAACAAGACCGTCGGCAGTAGCGCCGTAATGGTTAGAAGTCGGGAAGCCCTGATAATGCAAGCGTCCTGCACCGCCGGTTGCCATGATTACGCATTTTGCGCGTACAACCTTGTACTCCTGCGCATCAAAATCCCACAGCACCGCACCGGCAGTTTTGCCCTCCTCGTCGAGCAGCAGCTCGACTGCAGGTGAAAACTCCAGCACCGGAATACCGCGGTTCTGCACCTCGTCTCGCAGTACGCGCATGATTTCAGCACCGGTGTAATCGGCGCAAGCATGCATACGCTTACGGCTTGTGCCGCCGCCATGCGTCGTCACCATAGTGCCGTCCTGCTCCTTGTCAAACATAACGCCCAGCTTGCTCAGCCAGTCAATAGCCAACGGTCCGTTGGTTACCAGTTCTTCCAGCAGCTCGGGAATATTTTTGTAGTGACCGCCGCCAAAGGCATCAAGATAATGCTGCGCCGGGGAATCGTTGCCCTTATCCGCAGCCTGAATACCACCTTCGGCCATCATAGTGTTGGCATCGCCCATACGCAGCTTGGTAACTACGAGGACGTTTGCACCACCGTTATGCGCTTCCAACGCAGCGGAAGCACCGGCACCGCCACCGCCGATAACCAGCACATCAACGTCATAGTCCACCTTTTCCAGATCAAGCTCTACATCCTGCAGGCGGCTTTTACCCTCCAGCAGCTGTGCCAATTCTACCGGCACCTTCTGGCCCTTGTTGGGACCAACCTCCAAAACCTTGAAGCCCTTGGAACTGTAGTCCGGATGGAACTCCTTCAGCAGCTCGTCCTTCTCCTCTGCCGTAAAGCGTTCGATAGAAGCATGCAGACGTTGGGCACGGGTAGCTTCAACCTTAGCCATAGATTTTAACATATCTTCAGTAAATGCACTCACCTTGCCGCACCTCCTTATTTTTCAATCTCACGCTTGTTATACAGGTCTTTGATTTCATCCAAAGGCATATTTTTGAGCTTTTCCAACAGCGTTACATAATCGCCGTTTTCAATTTCGGCAACACGCTTGGCCAGATGCTCGCACTTCGGTGCAATATATTTGCCCGTCAGGCGACGGCACAGCAGGCCGACAGCGCTGTGGCTGATTTGCGCCGGGCAACGGGATGCGCAGATATTGCAGCCAACGCAGTCAAAGGAAGCATGTGCTGCCTTCTCATATTCGCCGCGCTGAGCGTAAGCAATATACTGCATAACATTCAGGCCCTGCGGACAGCCTTTGGTGCAGGCATTGCAGCCGATGCAGCTGAAAATTTCCGGATACAGCTGACCGACAATATTATCGCTTGCCTTAATCTCTTCGATATTAAAGGTGCGCTTGTTAATCGGGAAGGAATCAATCTTGCCAACGCACATGCCTTCCTCAACCTTCGTCTGGCAGGAAAGCACAACCTTCAGCTCCGTGCTGCCCTTCAGGCGATAAATTACTGCACAGGCTCCGCAAAAGCCGCTGCGGCAGCCGCAGCCGCGCACCAGCTTAAAGCCTGCATATTCCATGGCATCCATAATGGTCAGGGTTGCCGGGACACTGTACTTTTTGCCCAGCAGGTAAACAGTTACCATTTCTTCCATATTTTTGCTCCTTATATTTTCTTCTCCAAAAAATGTATATGTGTAAATTAAATTCTGTAGAACTACAAGCGAAGTGCCTACAAGACACCCCCAGTCATCGCCGGCGGCGATGCAAGCATCCTTGCATGAGGCAACAGAACTCTAGAGGACTCACAACGTAAGCAATTATAATATCGTGATGCGAATAAAAATTTTAGTAAATAAGTGTCCGGATTCACAGAAGTGTCGCAACTGTTTGAGCGATAAGCAAACTAATGTAGAAAGATATGTAAGCATAGCGCGAGTTTTGCGGCACTTCGTCTTGAATCCACACAAAATTTTCGTTAAGAAATTTTTTCTGAGCTAAGCGATATTTAATTGCGAAGAATCAATATTCGTCCGGCATCTCGTCCAGCTCGTCGCAAGTAAACACCGGCCCATCCTTGCACACATACTTCTTGCCGATATTGCAGCGACCGCACTTGCCCACGCCGCACTTCATGCGCAGCTCCAGCGTCGTATAAACCTGCTTCTTCTCAAAGCCCATCTCAATCAACGCCGCCAGACACAGCTTAATCATAATCGGCGGACCACACAGCAGCACCGTCTTATCCGGCGTAAACTTCAGGTCCTTCAGGAAATTAGGCACAAAGCCGACATTACCCGTCCAGCCCTCCTGCGCACGGTCAATCGTCAGATGCACACGCGTATCCTTTTGCGCCGGCCACACATTCGTCAGCTCGTCGTAACGCACAAAGTCTTCCTTGCTGCGTGCGCCGTAAACAACATCAATGCTGCCGTAATCGTCACGCTTATCCAACATATAATTGATTACACTGCGCAGCGGCGCCAAACCGATACCGCCGGCGATAAAGAGCAGATCCTTGCCTTTCAATTTATCCTCAACAGGGAAATGATTGCCGTAAGGTCCGCGCACCGCAATCTGCTGACCGGGTTCAATATCAAAATGCAAAAAGTTCGTAATCGAACCGCAGCGTTTAATACTGAACTCCATATATTTTTCGTTCGTCGGAGAGGAGGTAATGGAAAAAATCGCCTCACCCTTACCGGGAACAGAAAGAATAGCGCATTGTCCCGGCATATGCTCAAACAGCTTACCGCCGCCGATTTTCTCCACGCGGAAGGTTTTTACATCAGCCGTTTCCGTGCATATGTCCGTCACCACGCCGATCTGCGGAATCAAGGTATCCTGACAATTACACATCCTGCTTCACCTCCGCTTTTTCCAAGGCCTTGGCAACCTTGACAATATTCAGCTGCACCGGACACTTTTGCAGGCAGCGTCCGCAGCCGACGCAAGCATATTCACCCTCATTGTTTTCAGGGAAATATACCAGCTTATGCATATAACGCTGGCGGAAGCGCTCCACCTTCGTCTTACGCGGGCTGCCATGCGCCATCAGCGTAAAATCCTTCGCCATGCAGCTGTCCCAGCAGCGATAACGCTGCGTGCGCTCTTCCGTCTCCTGATAATCACGGATATCGTAACAATGACAGGTGGGGCACACATAGGTGCAGGTACAGCAGGACAGGCAGCCTGCAGCCAGCTGCTCCCAGATTTTGCTGTTGAATACCTTCAGCTCATCCTTAGTCAGCTCGTCATTCACCTTGAAATCATGCAAAGGCAGTACGCTCAAAATTTTCTGCGTCTGCTCCTTTTGTTCGCTTACTGCTTTTGCAGAAGCAGCTTCCGCCTCAGCCAGCACACCGCCATCAACAAGCTTCACTGTCAGCTCCTCGCCCTTAGCTGTTACAGCCTGCCAGCAAAGCTCCTCGCCCACTAGCCAAGTCTGCACATCCGTCTCCGGAGCGCCTGCGTCAATGCCAAAGGCATGGCAGAAGCAGGTTTCTTCGGGAGCACTGCAGCCTAAGCCGATGAGCACGCATTGCTCGCGTCTTGTTTTATAATATGTATCAACAGGCGCTTTTAAAAACACCTTATCCAAAATCTTAAAGCTACGCGCATCGCAGGCACGCACGCCCATGACGATCGTCATGCCGGCAGGCGGAATATTTTGCTCTAGCGCCAGCTCCTTGCCGCTCGTCTTAAAGGTCAGCAGATTTTCTACCTGCGGAAAGAAAACGTCCTTGGCGCTGCGGTTTGTCAGCGGCGCATCCAGTGCAACCTCCGCATCCTCGCGGTACGGTGCGAAGTCCGCATGACCGCTCTTGCTCTTGCAGGGCAGCAGCAGCGTACCGATATTTTGCAGGGCTGCATATAACTTTGGAAAATTATCCTTTGCTATCTTATACATGCTGCTCCCTCCCTTCTACCGCAATGTTGGCCTCGGGATCATTCTGCCTAAAGCTTACCTGCGGTGCAGGTGTTTCACTGTCCGCACCGGCCTGATATTGGCCGAAGAAGCTGTTAATATCCTTCATAAACTTCATGTTCAGCAGCTCCAGATGAATTCCCTGCGGACAAACGCGCGCACATTCACCGCAGCCTGTGCAACGTCCCGCAACGTGGAAAGCACGGATGATATGATACATCTGCTCTTCAACCTCGTCGGCATACGCCTTGCCTGCTACCGGAGTATCGGGCTTATCAAAAATGCATTGCTCACAGCTGCACGCCGGGCAAATATCACGGCAGGCATTGCAGCGGATGCACTTGGAAAGTTCGCTTTGCCAGAAAGCGAAGCGCTCCTCAGGGCTCATCGCTTCAATCTCCTTGACCTTGGCGAATTTATCACCGGTAAACTGCGGTACAGGCAGCGGCTCAGCCAGCTCCTCGTCTGCAATTTTATAAGCAGCGCCCTTGCACATCAGGCATTTGTTCAGCAGCACGTCAGCCTTTGCCAAACGCTTTTCACCGTAAGCAGTGTTGACAACAACCTCTTCACCGTCAACGCTCACGCTGATGATGCCCTTTGTGCCGGCAGCCTTAATCTTGTTGATATCCAGCATACCGCTGCAGGGTGTGCCGATGGCGTAAACAAGCTCACGCTTAATGCGGTTATCCTTAAGCAGCTGGTTTACTCCGTATGTATCACAAGGCTTTAAGAAAACTGCTGTCTTCTTGCCTGCATGGCTTGTTTCGATTAAATATTTGCAGAGATTGGCAGGGCAGAACTCGTTATAGACAAGCTTGTCGCATTCGTCCGCACTGCTTACGGCTGCAGGTGTGTTATCGTAAAAGAATTCGCCTGCCTGCCATGCCAGCACACGCTCTACTGTGCCCTCTGCCAACAGCTCAGCTGCACGCTTCTGCAGCAGCTTTTCTATTTTTTGCATCGCAAATCCCTCAACTTTACATTCTCACCCAATGCCGCAATATGCTCGGCAAAATCGTTCATCACCTGTGCAAAGCGTGCGCCCTCGGCCGCACTAACCCATTCCACACGGAAGCGTTCACCGGCCACGCCCAGATAATCAAGCATACTGAGCAGCAGCGTCATACGACGACGCGCATAATAGTTGCCGGTAGAATAATGGCAGTCACCGGGGTGACAGCCGCACATGATTACACCGTCCGCGCCACGCTGAAAAGCGCGCAGGATAAAGAGCGGATTCACTCTGCAGGAGCAGGGAACCTTGATGATTTTGATATTAGCAGGATAATGCTTGCGGGCCGTTCCGGCGCCGTCAGCACCGGCATAGCTGCACCAGTTGCAGCAGAAGGCCACGATTTTCGGTTCAAAATTTTTCTTCTCTAGCATAATGCATCCACCTCTGCCAGAATTTGTTGATTAGTAAAGCCCTGCAAATCCATAGCACCGCAGGGGCAGGCTACCGTGCAGGCACCGCAGCCCTGGCACAGAGCATTGTTCACCACCGCAACGGTGCGTGTTTCGCGCACGCCCAGCTTCGTGATAACCTGCTTGCTCTCGCCGGTAATCGCACCATAGGGGCAGACATGCGTGCAAGCCAGGCAACCGCTGCAAATGCTTGTATCGCACTGTGCAGTGCAGGGGTTCGTCAGCAGCTTATCCTTCGCCAACAGGCCTACGACCTTAACAGCCGCTGCACCGGCCTGTGAAACAGTTTCCGGAATATCCTTCGGTCCCTGGCACATACCGCTGAGGAAAATGCCTGCCGTTGGACTTTCAACCGGACGCAGCTTCGGATGCGCCTCTACGTAAAAGTCATCGTTATCAATGCTGGCAGTCAGCATCGTCGCCAGCTTGCGCGCATCGGGAGAAGGCTGTACAGCCGTTGCCAGCACTACTAAATCAGGATTCAGCATTAGTTTGCGGCCGCTGTTCAAATCGCTGGCGAAAACCGTCAGCTTGCCGTCGCCGTCAACTATAACCTTGCCAACCTGACCGCGTACATAATGCACGCCGTATTCCTCCACTGCACGGCGCTGGAACTCGTCAAAGCCCTTGCCAGGAGTACGTACATCTATATAAAATACAGTTACATCCACATCAGGGTATTTTTCGCGGATATACATCGCATGCTTGGCATTGTACATGCAGCAGATTTTACTGCAGTAGCTCTTGCCGCGACCGCTTACATCACGCGAGCCTACGCAGGAAACAATAATAACCTTCTTCGGCTCCTTACCGGTAGAAGGACAAACGAGATGTCCTTCGGTAGGACCTGCCGCATTCGTCAGACGCTCCAGCTCCAGCGAGGTGATAACATCCTTGCTGGCCCCGTAGCCGTATTCGCCGAACTTGTCGAGAGACATCGTTTCGAAGCCGGTTGCCAATACAATTGCACCGTATTTTTCCGTGATCAGCTCATCGGTCTGCGTGTAATCAATAGCTCCTGCCGGACAGAGCTTGGAGCAGATTCCGCATTTACCGGTTTTAAACTTGATGCAGGCCTCACGGTCGATAACAGGCACCTTAGGAATGGCCTGCGCAAAGGGAATATAGATTGCGCCGCGATTCTTCAGTCCCATATCGAATTCGCTCGGAGTTTTGCGGGACGGACATTTTTCGGTACAGATACCGCAGCCGCTGCACATATCAGCCTTCACGCTGCGTGCTTTTTTGCGGATTGTCACATCGAAATTACCAACGAAACCGCTTACGCCTTCTACCTCGCTATACGTATAAAGCGTAATATTTTCATGGTTTGCCGCATCCACCATCTTCGGTGTCAGGATGCAGGCAGAGCAGTCGAGTGTCGGGAAGGTTTTGTCGAGCTGCGCCATACGGCCGCCGATTGTCGGCTCCTTCTCCACAATATCTACCTTATAGCCTGCTTCCGCAATATCCAGCGCCGTCTGAATACCGGCAATACCGCCGCCGATAACCAGTGCGCGCTTCACTACCTGGCTTTCGCCGGGCTTCAGCGCTCCGTTAAAGCGCACCTTGGCAATTGCTGCCTTGGCTAATTTAATCGCCTTCGCTGTCGCTTCGGCCTTATCCTTCAGCACCCAGGAGCATTGCTCGCGGATATTGGCAATCTCTACCATGTAGGGATTGATGCCAACGCCCTCCGCACATTTGCGGAAGGTTGCCTCATGCATACGCGGCGAGCAGCTGCAAACAACAAGTCTGTCCAGCTTATAATCTGCCACAGCCTTGCGAATCAGCTCCTGGCCCTGCTCGGAGCACATATATTTATAATCGATGGCATAGGCAACGTCAGGAATTTGGCGCACTGCCTCTACCACCTGGGCAACATCTACCGTGCCGGCGATGTTGCTGCCACACCAACAAACAAAAACACCAATCTTTTGCACGTAGCTTCCCCCTATTTATTGTATTTTCTAAAGGCTGCAACCAAAAGCTGCTGCGGCATATCGCTCGGATAATGCTCCACACTTTCGGCAGGCAGCTTGTTGTTTCCTTGCTGACGAATCTGCAGCAGGCGCAGCGCCTCCATAATACGCGCCGGACTCACGCCGCGTGGGCAGCGCTCCTCGCACGCCATGCAGGAAAGACATTGCCACGGTGCGTCAGCCTCCAGCAGCTCGGACGCATGACCGCTGTTTAAGTCCCACACTACGCGGTGGGGCAGCAAATCCATTTTAGACGCAGCTTCACAGTTCGCACTGCAGCGGCCGCATTGCATGCAGCGACGCACGTCGGTAGCAGCAAGGCGCAAAATATCTTCCGTCAATTGCTTTTCATCAACAGCCATTATTCTGCACCTCCTTCGCTCTCCGCAACACCAAGCGCTTCAGCAAGAAGCTCCGTAAAGTAGCGTGTCGGCAGGCTGCCTGCGGCACCATTGGCCGTCAGGTTATATGCGCACATCGGACAGGCAGTAACCAGCTCCTGCGCACCACAGCTGGCAGCATTATTTTTAATTTCGCTGACAAGCTGCTCGCACTGCGCTTTATCCTTAAGTGCCAGATAACCGCCACAGCATTCATTGCGCATGCTGTAAATAACAGGCTCTGCACCAAGCGCTTTAATAAATGCTTCCATAACAGTTGGACTCTCTACGTCATCAAGGGCCAAAACTGCTCCCGGTCTAAGCAACAAACAACCATAATAAGCGCCAACCTTGCGTTCCTTCAAAGGATGGCTCACAAGCTGTGCCAGTTTTTCCCATCCAATTTCATCACGCAAAACCTCCAGGTAATGCAAAACCCGTGTTTCACCGGCATAAGGCTCTTCAAGTTGCAGATAATTATTCGCCTTTTGGCGAATCTCCGCATTCGTCGCCATATCGTGGTTCACACGTTTGATGACATGGTAGCACGCACTGCATAGCGTCACCAGAATGCCGCCGTTTTCACGCGCCGCCACAAGCGCACGCACCGCACTCAGACGCTCGGCAATAGCATCAGGCGCCATAGGATAAACCGCGCCGCAGCACTGCCATTCCGGCAGCTCCACCAGCGGAAAGCCCAGCACCTCAGCACAGCGTCGTGCTGTCATATCCAGCTGCTTCGCCTTCGTTGACAGCGTACAGCCAGGATAATAATTATAAATCATCGTCTTTCCCTCCTTCGCAAAGGACATAAAACAACCTTGACCAAAAAATTGCTTTATTACGTATCTATTCTACATTAATTCTGAAAATACTGCTAGTAGCAAAGAAAATTTTTCTGAAATAATGCCTGCAACATATAGTAGCACTACACGTGATTGCTATAAGCTTGTAAAAGCGTAAATTATCCACAGCAAAAAAGCACCGCCTGCGCTGCAAAATGCAGTACAAACAATGCTTTATTGATAACATTATTTAGCTTCGCTGTTATACAGCTCAAGCTGCTTTTGCAAATATTCCCTATACGCCGCACGTACATTGTCGGGGCCAGTTATAATTACATCGCCGCCAAAACCTGCCACCCAGCCCAAAAAGCCCGCATCAGACTGCACATCAACACTCGTAGAAAAATAGGCCTTATCATTCTGGCAGTCGTACATGTTAATCCTATTACCAAACCTTGCCAGAATATCAAGGCGACATTTCTGCTTGCAATGCAGACTAACTCGTTGCGTCGCACCATAACGCATATTAATATGCTCGCGCAGATAATCGCAGATATTTTTGCAAGAATCCTTAAGCATTTTGTAATCCGTGCTATCCGTCAGCTTATTCGCTGCTTTTCCCTGCACCCGCACATTTACCATACGCGACAGGCGGTAGTGACTGAAATTTTTGTATTCCCCCGTGCAGCCAATGACATAATAATCATCATTCATTGGCACAAAATAATACGGACTCACAAAATATTCCATTCCCTCATGGCTCAAATCCTTCTGCTGGGGATTGGGCACAAACTTATAGTTATATTGGAAGCTAATCTGCTTTTTATCCCTAATCGCCTCCATAATCTTATCAAAGTTATACTTCGTCTTACTTAGAGCCACATTCAGACTTGCATCACAAATAACAGCCTCCTTCAGGAACTTCCTGTCGGAAGGTGTACCCAACTGAAAAATCTTATTCACGAGCTTTTTCGCATCCTCCGCTGTCAAAAAGCGGGCTGAAGCAACTGCGTCTGCCAACATCTTGAGCTGGTCACACCCGAACGGCTTATTCTCATAATTTAGATACTTGCCATCGTTATGGTTTTCACAGGCTTCCAACTTGTAACCGCACGCTTCAATAGTCTGCAAATCGCGCATAATTGACTTGCGGTCCGGCTCACGATCACACACACCGTCCTCCAACAGCTTCGCAATAATCTGCGTAATATTCAGCGGATGCTGCTCATCCGTATTCTGCATATATTCAAACACGCGCAACAAGCGGCATTTGTTAAGATATTTTGCGTTCTGCTCTGCCATGCTATCAACCTCACTTCCAAGGAAACGCTTTGCGTATATATTCTCTATTTTTCATGATATACGCAATAGCAAAGAAAATCAATACTGTCTGTACCTGATTTCTGCCTGCTCTGAATGAATTATCGCCACATACTCGCGTGGGTTCACCAACCTGATAATCTCCTCCACTACCTCTTTTGACGCGTGCCCGCTAGTATGCAGCTGCACAGTATTGCAGGCAGCACAGGCCTCAGCCAGCTCCGCATTATAATACTCTGCCTTCTTGTCCTTAATATAGCCTGACCATTGGGAGTAAACCACAAGCGGCTGTAGGTCGCTATATTGCGCCACCAGCCTTTGCAGCTTCTCCGCAGCCTGTGTTCCGCTCAGAAAAATCAGCACGCCACGTTCACGCAACTTTTTTTCCTGTAACATGTAGGCCAATTTATCCTGTAACGCTTCCTTGTCCAGCAGTAGGCTGTACATTCCCGGCAATCTTAACTGCCTGTCCTGTTTGGAATCATTCAGATAGGCATACAAATCCAGCTTATATTGATAATAACCCTGCACCTGCTCCAGCATATATCTGCTTGCCAGCACAATTTTATACGCACGCCTTGCGGCACGATAAAAATTGCGCAAGCGGATAAAATTCGTCGACGAACAGATGCAAAAGACCAGCTTATACTCTCGCATCAACGCACAAGCCTGCGTAAGAAGTTCATCTTCCGTCAGCAGCTCGCCCTCCTCGCGCGTCATATTTGTGCCTTCGGTAATCAGAATATCCACAGGCTTATAACGCAGCTGCAAGCCCAAGACATAGTGCAGCAACAGCTTTTTGAGCTTGTTTCCCATAAAGCCGTGGGAGCGGAAATCGCCCATGTGCAAAATACGCTTATCCGGCGTTTCAATCAGAAACATCATCGCCGCCTCTGCCGAATGGTCAATGGTGTAAGGTGTGACTTTAATATCGCCAACCTGCACTGTCTGCCGGGGCCAGAGCACATGATTACGCGTTTTGTCTTCCAAAATCTCAATCTGCTTTTTGTACTGCGCATCGTGCTTCGCCAAAGCGTGGTAAATATTGAGCAGCGCATAGCGGCACATCTGGCTCATGTACAGTGGAATCCCCGGCAGAATTTTGTTGAAGCGACCAATGTGGTCGCCATGATAATGCGTGAAGAATACCGCATCGTATTGTTGCTCACCAGAAGTCAGGCCTTCGACCTCCAGCGCTTCTTTATGCTTGCTGCCCGGCAGATTCTCGCCAAAGTCAATGCAAATTTTTGTTGTATCCGTGCTAATCAAAGTTACGCAGCCACCAATCTGGTCGGCATGAAGAAATTTTATGTTAGTGGGCATGGGCGTACACTCCTTTTCGTTCATTTATAAAGCTCTGTATGATTCAAGCTTGGAGAACTTTGTAATGATAGTATACGATAAGCTGTATGGCAAAAATGGTATAGCTGATGCTTGCTTTTGGGTAAAGAAAAACGCCCCGACGTGCGGGGCGGGAGAAATATTATATATTATTCTTTATGACGAAATATATCAATCTTTAAATCATATTGCTTTTTATCATACTGTAATTCACTTTCTATTCCATTATCGTTCATAATATTTATCACAGCATCTGTAATAAGAGGATGAAATTCATCAGCTAAAATCCAGCCTGTTATCTTTGTAATATTTTCAATTCCACCACATAGCTTATTGTAGCTTCTATCTGTCTTTTGAGGATTACGAATCGTTACATTGTCTTTTTTTTCCAAGCTTTTATGCCAATACACATCGCGCATATAATTGCTGTAGAAAAATATTTCTGTCAAAATCCCCACCATTTTGTTTTTAGCCTTCAACTCATATATATTAAGTTCATTTTTGTCTAATAGCCAAAAATCTATTGCAGACTTTTTACCAGTAAAAACAGCAGTTGCATCAGACTTTTCATTTTTAAACAATCCGACCGGCAGTTGTCTATTCATAACAACATTTTTACCTTGAACCTCTAATATCTCCTCTCTCTTACTACCATCATCGCAAAAACGTTTTTCAACATAGCCTTCTGTACCCAACACATCTTCATCATCTTCTGCTTCTTTTGAAGGTTCATTATTGACAAACTTACCACTACGTAAAAAATCAGCAAAATTTTTTCTCATAGCTTTTAATTCATCAGATAAGACAAACCATTTGCCATATTGCTCTTTAAATTTTAAAATACGATACAAAAATCTGCCCAAATGACCAGTAGAAGGTATATCTTTATCATACATATCGCTAGTTAATCCTTCTACATCTAATTTAATTATTAAATCATCAATAGAAGTTTTTGCTTTTATAATAAAGCACCATGCTTCAAATGCTGCTGCATTATCTTGCATATTTACAGCATCACCTTTACCTAATCCAACAGCTTTAGGCAAAAGAGTCATAGTTAGCTTTGAATCATCATAAGCTATCGTAATATCTCTAGGGAAAGCCCTCAATTTTACTCCTAGATTTTCTTTCAAAATTTTAACTGCATCTTGATTAGCCATCTTTAAAACCTCCAATCACAATTAAAACACTTACATATTCTCCGCCATCAACTGAAACTCCTGCAATCCCTCTCCCTCATGCCTGCACGTGAACAGTTTATTCATGCTTCTTGCATCCATTATAACAAACAGGCTAGGGCAAGAATGCCACAGCAGGCAACTGACAGCAAAAACTTCGGTGAAAATAGCATCGCGATGTTGTTTTCACCGAAGTTTTTTATACAGATGTCTACCTCCTTACGCAATAAACTACTTATCTATTCTATGCACTAAATTAAAACTCCTGCACTCCCTCTCCAGCACACCGCATTCTCTCTGTAAATAACAAATCACGCAAAATACATCATGATAAAATCCAGACGCTAGATGACTTCTTCCCCAACTTCGCCTTCTATAATACCCGAACCCCTTAACATTATAAGAACTATATTAAGGCATTTTACGCAAAAACTCCTTCGTTATCTTAAAGCCTGCTGCATCTCCAATCACAGTATCTGTCGCGCAATACGGACACAATGCTGTATTACCACCATCTATCCAATCCCATTCGCTTAAATCCTGCGGAGTAAAAATCTTCTTACAATCATAACAACCGCACAATTTGCTCTGTTCAATAATCTTCCTGTTGCAATATGAATAATTTAAAGCTCTTATATGGTCAGGATCATATTTTCGGGAAATCTCTTGCCATTCTTTAATTTTATCAGTGGTAAATGGGAACCAATACTTACGTTGAAGAAGAAAGAAAAGATAAACGCCGTAGAAGCCCAATCTATCTTTATTCATTACCTCTTTTAGTTTGCTCCTATCCTGCTTTACGCCCAACCCTTGATAATAAAGCGTGCTCAAAAGCAATTCCGCACTGCTTTTGATATCAGCAAAATCATTATACTTCTTGTCCTCATCTATCTGCAAAACTTGCTCATAAAAACTTGTTGCCTTGCAATAATCAACTGGCACGCCAATGCCTTGGTAATACATATTCGCTGTCAATAATAGTCCATATGCATCTTCTTTACGCGCTGCTTTATTGGCAAAGCAAAATGCTTCGTTGAAATTTTGCTGCACCGAATCGCCATCTAAATACAGAAAAGCTAAAGTTGTCATTGCTTTAGTATTGCCATCAACCGCTTTATTCTTCAAACTGATTATTAATTTTTTTACATCATCATCATGTTTAGGAAATTTAACTTGATACATTTAGCATCTCCTTTCTTACCGAGAAAAAATTTTAGCAGTTATATTTGCTATTCTGTTTTCAAAGAACTTTGTAAGGATAGTATACGGTAAGCGATGTGGCAAAAATGGTATAGCTGATGCTTGTTTTGGGAAAAGAAAAGCTGCGGCACTAAACCGCAGCGAGTGAAGTTCATACTTGCTTTTATTTATGCCTTATATTCGGTAATATCACGCATTTTATCAACATACAATCCATATCCGACATTAGACGCATTAGCTATCAAAATTTTAAACGTGTAATGATTACAAGCTATTTTAGATAACACATCTCCCAGTTTCGTTTTATCAGGGTCATGGTTCGCAAAAATCAAAGCTACTTCAGGCTTATTTCCCGACTCATTTTCCGGCTCATTTTCCGGCTCATTGAATTTTATTTTTACATCATATTGCTTCTCTTGAAGCCCATCAACCAAACCTAACTTACATTTTTGCTTAAATACTTCTTCCCAGTCCGTATATATCGCTTGACGCTCACTTAACGGTTTGGCAAAAAAGTTCTTAAAATCTTCAAGATGTTTTTCTATACCAGCAGTCCCATCCAAAGCCTTGTCTCCATATTTCATTTCCATCAGCACAACAGAACATTTCCTATTATCTTTACGAATCCAAGACTTTGATTCCCATTTTAATGCCACAATGTCAAAACGTGATTTACTTCTATCGCTATCATCTGTATATTCAATATCAAGTATATAATAGTCTGTCGATTTGGAAATATCTCCTTGGTTATTGTTTTCTCTCACTAATAACTGCTGACATTCCTTTTCGTACTTAGGATTCTTATGAAGCCACATGTCCATCGCTTGTTTATAATATGGAATATCCTTGACAGCTTGCTGTATTGTAGGGTTACAAATTACTATAATCCCAGTATTTCTCCAAGCCTCTGTATCGCAATAATTTAAATCGAAAAAAATTTCATACGTTCTGCTCACCTTTTCTGTAATTCTAAAAAGGCTGCCACCACGATAATAAATATTGATGCATTTCCCACGCAACTCTAAATCCAAAGTATCATCAATATGCACCATATCTAACAATGGTTTCAACTCACCAGTTAACAAATCATCTAAAAAATCTTTAGAAATCGCTCTTGCCATCTTCAAAACCTCCAATCACAACTAAGATACTTACATATTCTCCGCCATCACCGCAAACTCCTACCAACATTTCACTTTTATTAATTTAACAAGCCTCATCTCTTTTACTAAGCCCCACAAACTTCGTACACTTCTTATCGAAAAACAAATTAACCGTATCAACAGGTCCATTACGATGCTTGGCGATAATCAGCTCTGTATGCTTGTTCTCCGTATCTGGTTTATAATAATCCTCCCGATAAAGAAAAGTAACAATGTCTGCATCCTGCTCCAAGTCAATAAGCATTGCACCCAATACAGCCTGCTCTGCTTCTATATTTTGCGGAGGTACTCTTTTCTCAAGAATAAATCCCACACTCCCCATCTCCCACACTTCTCACATCATCTTTATCCTTATAAATCTTATTATTAACCAAAAATCCGCCTTTTGGCAGCATAAACTCCCGCGCCAAAAATTCCACTACCTTTGCAGAATTTAACAACCTCTTAGAGCCATAAATCACAAACTTCCTCTGCTGCACTTCGTAAAGTATTCTGCCACGCGAAAAATAGTCAAACTCGCAACCTGTAAACTCAGGATATTTTTTTAATACATCTTCATACCAAATATCCATGTGAAAGACATTATAATCTATCTGCAAATCATCTGTATTGCTCTGCTCATCATAATCCTGCCCCATCTCCACCACAGCATACTTTGCATCAAGCAATGGAGCTTTATAAATGATAAACTTACCCTTGCCTACGTGCCAATAAATCCCTATAAACGAATCAAGCAAATCTAGCGGAATAAGTTGCTTCAATGTTACAGGTTGTAAATCTTCTACCGTTCCTTCTACACGTCCTAAACCTTTAATCAGCATTGTGCGACCTCCTTGAGCTATTTTCTGCAATAAATTTTTATAGCTTCATTTTAGCGCAACAGCTGCGGCAAAAATGGCGCGATGTAACGTGTATAATGTTTGCTTATTTTCGGTAAACAAAACGCAATCCGCAAAATAACAAAAGCCAGACGCAGGATGACTTGCCCATCCCACGTCCAGCAGTTATAATAAAGTCCTCTGCAAAACATCTTCTGTATATCATGTAAACCAAAGATTAGCTATTTACGCTTAACGTAACTACGAATAACGATTATCGTGTTTAGTCGCTTGGTGTTTGGCAGTATAATAATATGCATCTAGCATATTTATTATATCATCAAGCAAGTTGCGATTTTTATCCTAGCTCTGCACTTTTAACGACCAATAATCATAGCATAGGTATCTTAACCTCTCCGCCAAGACAGCTTAATATAGCCAAAATTTCTTTGTTTCCCATAATTTAGGAAGAAATATGGTTGCAATCTATAAATCAAAAGCTGTTTGCAGTTAGCTTTACTATCAATATTTAATTGCTTGCAGACATAAACAAATTACGCCTACGTATAAACAAGTTTATTTATTTTGCAGCTTCTCCAGATGTGTGTAAATATAATCAAGATCAGCAGTAACAGGGAAAGCAGGCACAGCCTTGTTATCTATCCTGCTTGTGAGCGCAGCTGCTTCAATCGCATCACTCAACTCACTCGTCAGCTCTAAAAGACGGTCATATTCAGTTTTAGCAGACTGTACCGCTTCAAGTATAGGCGTTTTAACATGCGTTACTGTATATTCTGCTATCAGCTTCTCATTATTACGGCTAAAGGCAAGCTTTTGAACCTCGTCCTTTTCCGTTTCGCCCATATTTGCAATACAATCGTATAATGTAAGCGTCTTACGCAAATCATTAGCATAAATAACTGCTGCATCATAACTGTAAGCATTAGCACCAATCTTTAAACTAAGCTTAGTTTTAGCAATCGCTTCCGCCAAAAGTCTGCGGCAATCTGCCAAATAATTATAAACAGCAATCAGTTTTGGCAATGCATAACCTTTGGTATTATATGATTTTAATACCTTTACTTCATCCTTATAGATTTGCTGCTCCGTAGGAAAAAGGTAGTTTAATTCGCTACGTTTATAAACTTCCTTATTCACTAGAAACTTATTGGGATTAGCAGCTGCTGTTGTTTTAGTGTTAACAGGTGTTTTTATAATCTCCAAGTCATCACCAACAATATCAGTCATAAGTTTGCCAATCTGTTTTTGATATTGAAATGCCTTTTTTAAGTTCATGTTTTGCACCCTCTCTTATCTCATACATATAAAACTTCTACCAACAACTCAGTATTTGTCTTACTTCTTGCATTCATTATAACAAGCAGGCTAGGGCAAAAATAGTAGTTCACTAAATATGTTTTGTGCTATTTAGTTTTCAAAGAACCTTTTGAGCATATTATACGATAACAGGTAGGGTAAAAACGCCATAGCACGCAACCACAGCAAAACTTCGGTGAAAATAGCATCGCGATGTTGTTTTCACCGAGGTTTTGTTATATAATGAACTTGCAATAATGAGAAACAGCTATCGTTCTATATATTTCTAAAGGAGGATCTGTCATGTATATCAAACGCTATGTTGAGCAAACCATCCTTGATGCAGCAGCATCTTTCCCTTGTATAGTCATCTATGGACCACGACAAGTCGGCAAATCAACAACAATTAATATGCTATTCGGTGATAAAATTCCTATGGTCACTCTTGATGACGCAGAGGACCGCGCTCTAGCTATTAATAATCCACGCTTGTTTCTTGAACAATATGGCTGGCCTGTAATTATTGATGAAATTCAAAAAGCACCTAATCTGCTGGATGAAATAAAAATAAAAATAGATGAACAGCGTTTAGTCTGGCTGCGTAACAACGAAAAAAGACAAATTATGTATATTTTAACCGGTTCTAACCGTTTTGAGCTACAAGAAGGTATCAGCGATTCCCTTGCAGGCAGATGTGGAGTAATCGAAATGCTTTCTCTTTCCCAAGCAGAAAAATATGCATATCCTAATAACTTGTTTTCTGCTGATATCCAAAAATTAATAGCATTGGAACGCAGCAAAAAAATTTCTTATAGAACCAGGCGAGAAATTTATCAGGATATCTTTAATGGCGGCATGCCAGATATTTTCACAGGCATCTCTAAACGAGATATTTATTTCAAAGCATATGTCGATACATATATTGAAAAAGATGTCCGTAAGCTTATTGCTGCATCCAGTGAAATGCAGTTCAGAAACTTTATTTCTATTGTCGCTTTAAGAACCGCACAAGAGCTGCATTATGACGAAATTGCACGCAATGTCGGTATAGACGTAAGAACATGCAAAAAATGGATTTCCATTTTAGAAACCTCTGGTATTATTTACCTGCTACAACCATATATGGCTAACATTTCTAACCGCATTATTAAAGCACCTAAAATGTATTTTTTGGATACTGGCCTTTGTGCTTATCTCTGCAAATGGCCTGATGCGGAAATGTTGGAGAAATGCGCTATGAGCGGTGCATTTTACGAAACATATATTGTCAGCGAACTCGTAAAAAACTTTTACGCTCATGGTAAAACACCTAAGGATTTCCTGTTCTATTATCGGGATACTGACCAAAAAGAAATTGATTTATTATATGTTGATGGTTCTAATATCTGTCCTATTGAAATAAAGCAGGGCATAGCACCTAAAAAAGCAACAAAAAACTTTAGCGTTCTTGATAAGTATCATCTTAACATTACTACTGGCTTAGTTATTGATTCTTGCGATAAGATAAGACCTATCAATGAGCAAACCTACTATATCCCTGTGTATCTGATTTAAACGCAAAAGCTTCGGTGAAAATAGCATCGTGATGTTGTTTTCACCGAAGTTTTTATATTTATGTCCCACTTCTCTGTCACCGATAAGCCAATTAACTTTACAAGCAAAAAAAGAGCTGCTACGAAATCTCGTAACAGCTCAAACGAACAAATATTAATCCTGCCAGTAGTCCAGCTTTTTAGTCAAACCAATCTTGCTGGCCTTAAACTCAGGATTCTTACCGGCATCGCGCTGCTCGGTGTAATCATCCAGCGCACGCAGAGCAGGACCGCCCAGAATGCAGATAACAGGCAAGTTGATAATTGCCATGAAGCCCATGGTAACATCTGCCAAATCCCACATTGTACCCATGCTGGAGCCGGCACCGATGAAAATCAGTACGCAAGCCAGAATGCGGTAGCACAGAGTAAAGGTTTTGCCCGGAACATGCTTCAGAACATAAGCAAAAGCATTATCTACATAATACAGGTTGCCCAGCAGAGTAGTGAAGGCAAATAGTACCATAGATACAGTGATAAACAGCTTAGCATAATCGCCCATGCTTGCTGCCAGAGCTGCCTGTACATAAGGCGCACCAGCAAGCTCCTTAGTCGGCTCGATGCCGGAGCTAAGGCACATGAAAGCGGTAGCGGTACAAATCAGCAGAGTATCAATAAATACGGACAGCATCTGAACCAGACCTTGCTTAACCGGGTGAGAAACGTCAGCTGCAGCAGCAGCGTTCGGCGCAGAACCAACACCTGCTTCGTTGCTGTACAGACCGCGTTTGATACCGAACATCATGCAGCTGCCGGCAAAGCCACCGAAAATTGCGGTGAAGTCAAATGCTTCAGCAAAAATTCTGCCTACAACGCCAGGAACCAGATTGATATGCATAATGGTCAGGATAAATGCTACAGAAATGTAGATAACGCCCATCAAAGGAACCAGAGTAGAGGTTGCTTTGATAACGCGCTTGCCACCGCCCAGCAGGCAATAGCCTACGAGCACTGCTTCTACTGCGCCGATAATCCAGGGAGTTGTATCCTGATTATAGAAGCTCAGAGCAGCAAAGGTGGATTGCAGATTGTAGGAGCACAGCATATTGAAGCCGCAGCCATAGGTTACAATCAACGCCACAGCAAAGAGCACTGCCAGGCCGCGGCTGCCCAAAGCAGCTTCGATGTAGTATGCAGGGCCGCCGTAGCTGCCGTGCGGACCACGTTTCTTGTAAATCTGTGCCAGGGTGCTTTCAATAAAAGCAGAAGCGCCGCCAACAACAGCAATAACCCACATCCAGAACACAGCACCATAACCGCCGAGGCAGATAGCTGTGGAAATGCCGATAATATTACCGGTACCTACACGGGACGCAGTAGATACCATCAAAGCCTGGAAGGATGATACCGCACCGGATTCAACAGGCTTCTCCAAAATAACACGAATAGTTTCCTTAAACAAACGTACCTGCACCAGACGAGTACGCAAAGTGTAGTACAGGCCTACACCGATGAGCATGATAATCAGCAAATAACTATACATAAAATTGCTGATTGCTCCAATGATTTCTCCGAACATAAATGTTGCTCCCCCTTTTTTAGTTTGTTTGTTAATTATAACATATTTATTTGCTTTTCCAAAATTCAGAAAGGACGACAGCTAACAAAGCTAACACTTTTGCACAATATAATAAATCAATTAAGTGATTTTGATAACCTCGCATTCTGCTGCTCTAGTTTAAGCCTTGCAAGCATTCCTTGAGACTCGCATAGCACGGATGCTCCAAATCAAAGGCTCCTGCCAGAGCCGCCTCGCCCAAGCGCATGCCCACATACCTTTCTGTTCCTGCCAGATATGTGTACAGTAAATGCCTGCTATAATTCACTAATCTGTTTTCTCGCCCACGGCAGCAATTTACTGACTGCAAATACTCCGCACTCATATTATACAGATTATAATAATCACTGCACTCCGAGCTTTCCCGTCGCAGCGACTGCAGCAGCATATCCTCTAGATAACCCTTTTGCCAACGTTTAGTAGCTTTTTTGCCGGGAAAGAAAAAGTGCGTGCAATACTCCACTCCTCTAAAGAAAGTATTGTCACGCACTGCAAAAAATTTCTGCATTCGGCGTTCGCGCTCATCAGCCGCGTCAGCAAAGAATACTGCCTTCTGCACTATTTCTCTGCCTTCCAGCTGTATAAGGCGTTTAGTCAGCAAGTCTAACTTATCGATACTCTGATAATTTACAATCTGCATGTTAGGCAAGCTGATACCCAGCTTAAATAAATGCCGGAGATAAGCGTGCATAAACTGCGCCATCTCCACTCTTTCACACAGCAATAAAACCTCTCCGGTAATAATGCTTTGCTTACTCAATTTATTTCTCCTTTTGTTCCAGCATCTGCTCGGCAGCCTGCACTACCTGCTCCACCGTCAGACGTGTCATACATTGCATATCGTCGCACTTGTGCTTCATGCCATCCGCACAGCCGGGACAAGGCGGCAACGCGGTCACAATAGTTGCATCCTTGGTATACGGACCGTACAGCTTCGGGCTGGACGGACCGTACATTGCCACGATTGGCACCTTCTGGCTGATTGCTACGTGCATCGGGCCGCTGTCGTTGGTGATAATCAGGCTGCAGCGACGCATTGCCGCCGCCAGCTCGCCAATACGGAAGCTGCCAGTTGCTACCACAGGAGTTGTCTTCATAAAACTGACTGCCTCCTGCACCATTTCTTCGTCCATCGTACCGCCGAAGAATACAGGCTTATAGCCCTTTTCCGCAAGAATATCTGCTACCTTGGCAAAGCGCTCCGGCGCCCAGCGCTTGGTAACAACAGCACTGCCGATGTTAAAGCCTACCAGCTTATCGGTAGCGAACACACCGTGCTCGCGCCAAAATTCATCCGCATGTTGCTGATATTCCTCGCTCGGGAAAATTTCCAGACCGTTATTCTCCAGCTTTTGTACGCCAAGCTGCGTCAGTACATCAAGATACATATCAGCCGCATGAATTTTGCGGTTGAGCGGTGTAAACACATCCCAAAGCGGTTTGAACAAAGTGTGTGTTGTACCACAACGCAATTTCACTTTGGTAAAAGCATCAATAAAGCTGCAACGTTCATTCGGATGCAGGTTAATCAGCACATCAAAATCCATCTTGCTCAGACGACGGGCGCAGGCCATCAGCGCCAGCAGGCTATTGTCCTTGCCCTTCTTGTCAATCGTGATAACCTCATCTAAATACGGATTATGCAGTACTACATCCTTCAGCTTCTCATCTGCCAGAAAAGTAATATGCGCATCCGGTGCTGCCTTACGCAGCGCATGGATGAAAGGCGTGGTCAGCGTCAGGTCTCCCAGATGCATCAAAAATGTTACCAATATTTTTTTGCCATTTAATTCTACAGCTTGTACCATCAGCCCTCTGCCACCTTTTCCTGATAAATTTTATAAACCATTTCCGGCGTTATATCATGCATACAATGCCAGTTATCGCATTTTTTCTTCAAGCAGCCTGCACACTTTGCCGGTGAAAGCAATACCGTGGAATTTTTGCTACCGTATGGTCCGGTGCGGTCAGCCTTCGTCGGTCCGTACATCGCCACAAGCGGCTTTTTCAGTGCCGCCGCAAAATGCAGCGGCCCGGTATCCGCACTGATATAGAAGCTGCAGCCCTTAATCAGCGCCGCCAGCTCACGCAGGCTTGTCTGTCCCGTCAAATCGATAACCAGCGAGCTTGCTGTGCCTTCGGCAATCTTCTGTCCCTTGACTGCATCATCGGGACCGCCTGCCAGCACCACGGCAGTACCGTCAGCCGTAAGCTTTTTCGCCAGCTCGATATAATGCTCGACCGGCCATTCCTTCGTCCACCAGCGTGCACCGGGAACAATCACAACGTAATCGCCGCCCTGCCAGCCGGCCTCCTGCAGCTTATGCTGCACAGAAGCGGTTTCCGTGCTTAAATCCGGCATGGGGAATTCCACATCATCCAACGAATCAACCTTGGCACCAAGATAACGTGCCACGTCAAGATAGCGCTCAATAACATGGTCCTTACTATGACTGCCGCCAATTGCCTTGCTGATAAAACCACTGCCCTCGCGCATTTCACAATAGCCGATGCGATTATCACAGCCGCTGATAGCAGCCAACACCGCACTTTTGAAAAGGCCCTGCATATCTATCACCAGGTCAAAATGCTTGCTGTGCAGCAAAGAGCGCATTTCGCAAAAATATTTCAGCTTATCACTGAAGCCCAGCTTATTAAATTTTACCTTATCAAAATAAAGCACCTCATCAATAACCGGAGGATCCGGTACAAAGCCGGCAAACTGCGGATGTACCAGCCAGGTGATTTTCGCCTTGGGATAACGCTTGCGCAGCGCTGCCGCAAAGGGCAAAGTGTGCAGGATATCACCTAAAGAACTCATTTTGATTAACAGGATATTCCGATACTCCATTATCATCTCTCGCTTACAATATTTTTTACGAAATCCAGCAGATTGCCGCCTGTGTAAAGATAGCCTTTAACACCAGCAGCCTCCGCTGCTTCCACATCGCGCTTACCGTCACCGACTAAGAAGCTCTGCTCCTTGTCGATATCATATTCTGCCAGCGCCTGCAGCAGCATGCCCGGTTTGGGCTTGCGGCAATCGCACACACCGGCATATTCCGGCACGCTGCCCTCGGGATGATGCGGGCAGTAATAGATTTTTTCTATTTTGCCGCCTGCCGCAGCAATTTCACGCTGCATATAAGCATGCAGCTCATTCATCTGCTCTACTGTATAATAACCACGCGCAATACCGCTCTGGTTCGTTACAATAAAAATTTTATAGCCAAGCTGCGACAGATACGCCACAGCCTCGCGTGCACCGTCAATCCAGTGCAGGTCCTCAATTTTGTAGAGATAGGCTACATCAACATTGAGCACGCCATCTCTGTCAAAAAATACCGCCTTAGCCTTCATAAACGTAATAACCGCCGGTCTTGTCGAGAAGCTGGCAATATTCCTCAGCAGCTTCTTCAATCGGAGTAAAGCCTCCGTCATAGCCTGCTGCCAAAAGGTTAGTGTCATCTGCTTCGGTAAAGCTCTGGTATTTGCCCTTCAGTACTTCAGGGAACGGTACATATTCCAGCTCGCCGCTACCAAAGTGGTTCAGCACAGCCTTAGCCAGAGTATTGAACTGATGCGCATGGCCGGTACCGCAGTTGAAAATACCGCTGATTTCCGGATGATCCCAGAAGTAGAAGTTTACCTTAACAACGTCCTTTACATAAACAAAGTCACGAGTATGCTCGCCCGGTCCATAACCGGCGTATTCACCGAACAGGCGAACTTTATGTTCTGCCTTCCATTGATTGTACATTTGGTAAATCATGGAAGCCATTTTGCCCTTATGGTTTTCCTGCGGACCATATACGTTGAAATAACGCAGGCCTACTACCTGGCTTTGTGCCTGCGGAAGCAGACGGCGCAGATAGTTGTCAAAGAACAGCTTGGAAAAAGCATATACATTCAGTGCTTCCTCGCAGGCAGGCTCTTCACGGAAGCCATGCGCACCGCTGCCATAGGTGGAAGCAGAGGAAGCATACATCATCTGGATCTTTCTGTCGAGGCAGAAATGCAACACGTTTTTAGTATACTCAAAGTTGTTTTCCATCATGTATTTGCCGTTATATTCCATAGTATCGGAGCAAGCGCCCTCATGGAAAATAACGTCAATTTTCTCATGGTTGAATTTGCCTGCCTTCAGTGCATCCATGAAAGCATACTTATCCATATAATCCTTAACCTTCAGGCCTTGGATATTTTTGAATTTAACCATGTTGGTCAGGTTATCAACAACAAGAATGTCATCAATACCACGGTCATTTAAGCCTTTAACAATATTACTGCCGATAAAGCCGGCACCACCAGTTACGATAATCATAATTTGCCCTCCTTAACCATTTTGGCAATTTTTTCCACCACACCGGTTGTGGAATAACCATCTTCAAATTCTATAATGCGCACCTCGCCGGCATATTCACGTCCGGCAACCTCCTCAGGCTTGTAATCACCGCCCTTGACAAGAATATCGGGACGAATTTTTTCAATAAGCTCGGTAGGCGTATCCTGATCAAACAGCACTACCGCATCTACACAGGCCAGCGCAGCCAGTACACGCGCACGGTCCAGCTCATGCACCAAAGGTCTTGTTTCACCCTTCAGACGACGTACGGAAGCGTCCGTGTTCAAGCCAACAATCAAATGCTTGCCAAGGTTGCGCGCCTTCTCCAGATATGTTACATGGCCTACATGCAGAATATCGAAACAGCCGTTGGTGAACACAATCTTTTCGCCGCAGGCTCTCCAGGTTGCTGCCAGAGAAGCAATCTCCTGCCAGCTCAGCGTGCGATAGCCACGGCCCTGCTTGCGTTCCTCCGTCAGCAAATCTTTCAGCAGCTCGTCACGGTGCACCGGATAAGTGCCAACCTTGGCCACAACAATTCCTGCAGCACGGTTCGCCATATAAACAGCATCAGCCAACGCCAGCTTGCCTGCAACACCTGCCAGAAGCGTAGCCGCCACCGTATCACCAGCACCGGAAACATCAAACACCTCAATGGCGGTAGCAGGGCTGTGCAGCACCTGCTCAGCATTAACCAGGCTCATGCCTCGCTCACTGCGGGTAACAACAACATTCTTAATATGAAATTTTTCGCGTGCAGCCTGCGCCATGCTGACAACGGCTTCATCAGAGTTTTCACGCTGACAGCCTGCAGCCTCACACATTTCCTTTAAATTAGGCGTAATAAAATCACAGCCATCATATTTGGACCAGTCTGCTCCCTTAGGATCAATCAACACCGGTATATCATAGGCCTTGCCCTGAGCAATCACCCATTGGCAAAAATCATCCGAGCAGACACCCTTGGCATAATCGGAAACAATAATGCCATCCAAGCCTTCATCAAGCAGTCCTGCCAGCCAATGACGCAGCTCAATGATTTCTTCCGAGAATAAATCGCCGGTTTCTTCAAAATCAAGTCGCAGCATCTGCTGATTGCCGCCCAAAACACGCAACTTGGTAATGGTCTTGCGGAGTTTGCTTTTCACCAGTCCCTGATGATTGATGCCTGCATCATCCATCAGCTTTTCCAGCAGCAGACGGTTTTCATCATCACCTGTCACACCGCCCATAAAAACCTGACATTCCAGATGTGCCAGATTGGCAGCAACGTTTGCCGCACCGCCCAACACAGAATTTATCTTTGTAATACGTGTTACCGGTACAGGTGCTTCCGGAGAAATGCGTTTAACCTCACCCTGAAAATATCTGTCCAGCATCACATCGCCGATAACAGCAATGCGTACATTTTTAATCTGTTCCGCTAAAAAAGTTGTTACAGCTAAATCAGCCAAATTATTCACCATCCACCAGCTCACATAAAATGTGGCCTATCAAAATATGCATTTCCTGCGCGCGGGCAGTAACCTTCGCCGGCACAGCGATGCATTCGTCGCACAGCGGCTTCATTTTGCCGCCGCCCTCAGCCGTCATGCCTACGCAGAAAACACCCATGCTCTTGGCCAGCTCAACAGCTTCCACAACATTGGCGCTGTTGCCACTTGTGGAAATGCCTACCAGCACATCACCGGGACGTGCGAGCGCCTGCACCTGACGCACGAAAACCTTATCATAGCCGTAATCGTTGCCGACAGCAGTCAGAATGGAGGTATCTACCGTCAGTGCGATAGCAGGCAGACCGGCGCGTTCCTTTTGAAAGCGGCCTACAAACTCGGCAGCCAGATGCTGGCTGTCAGCGGCACTGCCGCCGTTGCCGCAGAACAAAACCTTGTTGCCGTCAGCCAGCGCCTTTTTTACTTCCACAGCAATGCGCTCAATCTGTGCCAGGATATCGCTGTTCATAACAGCATTTGCCACCTGCAGATGGTCCAGAAAGCGTTGCTTAATAATCTCTCTCATTTTCTACCTCATTACCAGTTTACAAAATCAAACTTAGCTTCAAATGCACTGTCTTTATCATTTGTATCTCTATGCTTGTAAATCAAGGAAAGCTGCCAGCAGCAGAACTTATGCGTCCAGCTGTATCTTGTTTCATAGTTTTCCTTTTGGTCTAAATCATAACGGTTGACAATGGTAAAGCTGTTCTTGTCATCCATAATGTATTGCAGACCATTGCGCAGCTCTTTGGCCATATCAGGCTGATCGTAGGTGAATACATCTGTCGTAAAATCTTCACGATAATAGCCAACCCAGGTATTCCACTTCGGGCTGATTTTCTGGCCTAAGGTTGCATAATAAACATTAGTAGACTGCAAAGTATCCTCTGCACTCTCACGTGTCCATTTCTTACCGATTGTCAAATCCAAAGAGGTATTTTTGCTGTTGAACAGATAAATGCGGTCATGGTTAAGGAAGGCACCGTATTCTGTATGCCAGCTCTTACGTCCGCTATCATCATTCTTCCACAAACCTCGTTCAAAGTAAGCACTGTATGATAAGGGAAGATCTGGTGCAATATGATGATTTTTATAGTCAAAGCGGATATTGTTCTGCTTCTCTACCCATTCATCATCATCCTCATACCAGCCGTTTTCATAGGTAACTTTAAAGTTACGCTCGTTATGCTCCAAGCCGTAAACAGGCTTATAGCCGACCTTGCTGTAATAATTCAAATCGGCATAAATTGTGTCCTTATCTCCTAACGGACGTTCATACGAAAGATTGACATAGGTACCCTTGTCGCTGTCCTTAAAGCCGATATGTGGCAGAATACGTTCCTTGGATTTTTCCGTCAGGCTGTTTTCCCAATAATCACGGGAATAGATATGCTTGCCGCGTACAAAAAACTTTACGTCGCGCGCTACCATTTTATCATGAGGATAAATTTCAAAGGTCTTTGCCTTGATTTCCAGGCACTTGGGATGCTTTACTGCGGGGCAACGGCTCGTAGAACCGCCCTCGTCCAAAATCATCTTATCAGGATAAATTTCGGCATGATGCGCAGCAAAGAAATCTTTGCCGTTCTTACCGGTCAATTTTTTCATTTCACCGGTTTTATTGTTAAAGTTATAATGGCCCCAGGCAGCCTGTGTTTCGCTGGCACCTTCTACCAGCTTACCACCCTCCAGCAGCCAGATATCGCCAGTTTTCATATTACCCTTGACCTGCGTTGTATAAATATCCTGACCGTTTTGCGATACCTTAATATTGCCCTCGGCATGGAAATCACCGCTGACAGTATCATATTCGGCATGTTCACCGGTCAGACGAATCGGCAGCCCCTGCTGCTTTTCTGTATCCAGCTTTTCACGATGCGGTACTGCGGCATTAGGTTCTTCAACAGATATCGGGCTTAACATGCTGTCGCTGTTGCTGTTGCTGAACTGTTCCGCATAAACAGGCAGGCACATTCCAAGTGCCAAAGCTGTGGCTATAAAAGTCTTATGCATATAAAAAACTCCTTTGTCTATATTGATGAAGAAAAAATTTCATAATAATCCACTTAACATTATACCATAAAAAAAGCAAAAGCTCACTCGAAAGAGTGAGCTTTTCACGTATAATTTTCGATTTTATTCCTGATATACAACGCCTTGCAGAGAAGTATCTTCAGCAGTCTGGACAAAGGTTTCGCAACCAACCGGAATAGTTACGCTGTTGCCCTTGACAAAAGCACCGCCAACCAGGCCCACAGGACCAAGGATAATCATACCGCCGATAGCAGCTCCGGCTGCACCGGCAATGCTTTCGGCCTTTTGTTTAGCAAGCTCGCCTACAGTAACGGGAATCTTGGTTCCGTCCACACCATAGATGCAGGTAAAGTCAATATCGATGCGGCCATCCTTACCGAAGATACCGGGCTGAACAACCTTTTTTACCTCACCAACACCGGTTGCACCCTTCGGCAGTACCAGTACGTCATTTACATACAGGTTATCCGCTGCCTTAAAATGCACTACATCACCCTTACGGCTCATTTTAGTGCTCAGCTCAGAGGTAAAAGCAATTTTAAAAACAGAATCCTTCGGAAGCACAACCTGCTGTACAGGCACATTGCCATCAGTATAAGAAGCGAGCTTCAGCAGACTTTCCAGACGACCGCTCAAAGAACCTGTCTGGTTCTGACCATAAAGCAGCTTTTCCGTGGCTTCAATACGGTTTTTGGCAGCACCGCCGGACATGCTTTCGTTCATTTTCCATTCTACCACATTCAGCTTAGTAGCAAAGGAAGCTTCACCGTTATCAGGAGTACCCTCAAGATAATCGTACATATTATCAACGCGGTTTATAATAGCATCGCTGGTAATAGTTCCGTAAACATCATCTTCCAGACTATCCATACGTTGCAGCAAGGAACCGCTCTGCTCCGTGCCATAGAGCATTTTTTCCATAGCGCCGATTTTATCTGCCATCGGGACAGCAGAATCAGCAGCAAAACCTGGAATTACTGTAGTAAAGCAAAAGATAAAGGTCAACAATAAAGTTGCAAGCTGTTTTTTCAATTTTCTTACCTCCAATCAGAGCTATATATTTTCATTATAGCATGTTTTACCTAAAAAAAACAGAGGTTCTATTCTGAACCTCTGCTTTATCCAATGTAAAATTTGTACAGTTTGTTACTATAAATAATATTGCAGACAGCTTTTGTGCCTATATTACAAACCAAACAAGTAATATTTTATTTTTTATAGCTGTCAACAGCAGCCTTAACAGCAACCTTCATTTCATCCATTTTAGCAAAGCGACGACGGTGCTGTGCTCTTTTGGACGGCTTCAGCTCTTCCATAGATTTGCGGTGTTCCGCAGTCGGCATAATGTAGAAGCGGCGATCTGAGCAGATAACACCCTCACACTCCTGCCAGAAGGCACCGAAATCAGTCTTCAGCTTACGGTCTACACGTACATGGTTCATAGCGTAATAGCCGTCATTAGTAACAGCGAAAATATTTTCAACGCCTATAGCCTTAGCAAAGCAGCGTAAGCCATAAAACATCAGGTTTTTGGTGCGATAGCCGAAGAAAGCCTTCGTCATGCCCTTAATCAGCTCATTACCGTTCTGCGGTCCCTGTAGGGCACCTATATAAATAACATTCTTGCCGTCTGTTTTATTTTTTGCCAGCCAGAACATGATCTGGTATAAAGGCTCGCCTTCATAGAATAAAGCCAAGGACATGCAGCCTTCTTTGCGTTGGCCGGCATGAAACCACAGCTGCAGCGTCAGAGGTCTGTCATCGTAGGAATCCTCCCACAGCTGTACCATCTCACCCTTGCTGTATAATCTATCCATAAGCTCCGGCTTAAACAGCTCTTCCATAATCAGCAGATGATTTTGCACCAGCTCTACACGTTCATCCCAGGTTGAGCCTTTGTAGAAAAATGCTCTGGTAGTCTGTTCCAAAAGCGCAGGTGCTCCCTGCAGCCACGCCTGACGCTTGCTGTTAGCATCAAAAAAATTCAGCAAACTGTCAACCGAGCCGCTATGCATAGCACAACGCGCACGGAAAACAACGTAACGCTTCATTTCCTTCAAAATATGTGTCTTATATAAGCTTTTGCCGACATATTCTAAAATATTCTTTTCCATCAGTTACCTCTAGAAATATTATAATTATCTATATTATATCATAGTTAGTGCAATTTTGCTAATCATGAAAAGTAAAGAGAACACCGCAACCTGCGCCAAACAAATATAACGCAATAGGTGTTCTCTTATATTTTGCTTCTCAAATCCTTATAAAAACATTAATTATAATATTATCAGCAATTTTATTTAATTCTTTCTCATATGCTCTTCGAGATACTGACCGACAATTTTAACTGCACAGTAATCACCGCACATGGAGCAAGCCTCATCATCGGATTTGTTCTTGCGGCAGCGATATTCCTTAGCCTTTACCGGGTCGATAGCCAAATCAAGCTGAGCAGGCCAATCCAGAACCTTACGTGCTCTTGCCATCTTCAGGTCCCACTCCCATGCCTGCTTGTTGCCGTTAGCCAAATCAGCGGCATGCGCAGCGATACGGGTAGCAATGACGCCCTCGCGCACGTCATTTAAGTCAGGCAGGCCCAAATGCTCTGCCGGAGTTACGTAGCAAAGGAAGTTGGCGCCACTTACTGCAGCAAGAGTGCCGCCGATAGCGCTGGTAATATGATCATAGCCGGGAGCAACGTCGGTTACGAGAGGTCCGAGCACGTAGAACGGTGCACCGTGGCACAGGCGTTTTTGCAGCTGCATGTTAGCAGCAATCTGGTTGTAGGGCACGTGGCCGGGACCTTCTACCATAACCTGTACGCCCTTATCCCAAGCACGCTGTGTTAATTCACCCAGGTTCAGCAGCTCCTGAATCTGCGCTCTGTCGGTAGCATCAGCAATGCAACCGGGACGCAGGCCATCGCCAAGGCTGATGGTTACATCATATTCAGCACAGATATCAAGAATTTCATCATAGTATTCGTACAGAGGATTCTCTGCGTCATTGTGCAGCATCCAGCCGGTGATAAAGCTGCCGCCGCGGCTAACAACGTCCATAACGCGGCCTTCGTCAATGAGTGCTTTCAGCACATTTTTGTTAATGCCGCAATGAATGGTCATGAAGTCGGCGCCATCTGCAGCCTGCTGGCGGATAACGTCGAAAATATCTTCCTTAGTCATCTCAACCACTGCGCCACGCTTCTTAATGGTTTCTACAGTTACCTGATACATCGGCACAGTGCCAACCATTACGGTAGATGCAGCAATAATTGCCTGACGGGAAGCGCTGATATTGTTGCCGGTGGAAAGATCCATAACAGAATCCGCGCCTGCATCAATAGCAGCCTGCAGCTTTGCCAGCTCCGGTTCCGGATCAGGATAGCTGCTGGAGGTGCCGATGTTAGCGTTAACCTTTACGGTAAGACCGGTGCCTACACCGCGCGGAATAATATTTTTATGATTAATGTTGCATGGAATAGCGATAGTACCGTTTGCTACGCCTTCGCGAATAAATTCTGCAGTTACATGCTCCTGCTCTGCTACAATTTTCATTGCTTCGGTAATCACACCTTGGCGTGCTAATTGCATTTGTGTTGCCATATTTTTGCCTCCCTATAATTAAAAGACCGCTTTCCTGTCGGAAAGCGGCTGAATTGTCTTTTTGCAGAAATCTGCTCGCTTTCCTACGCTGGTTTTAACCAGATTCAGGTTCAAAGGGTCGGACGTCAGTCCTCTCAGCAAATTGCGCCCCTAGCGGTTGCGTTATTTTGTCTACATGCTTACTTTAACATGAACAGCGAAAATACGCAAGTTAAATATGCACAACTTGCAAAAAAAACGGCAGTGTGCTATATTATAAATAGAAAAGACAACCGCCCACAAGGTGGGTTGCCTTTAGTAGTTTTTATGGATTGAAAGCCACCCTGCTACCGGCAAGTTTCGGGGTGGTTTTCTTATGTCTGGATTATTTGTTAAACTGAAATATAAATGTCAGTAACGCCAGAATAAATACGCCAAAAGCCATAAGGTCTTTAAAATCGTACTTTTTCATAAGCATCACCTCCATTCTATAAAAGAAATGGAAGGCAACACCACCCTGCAACACGGTTGTCAAAGCCATTCTATCACATAAACAAATTTTTAGCAACTTTTCTGTAATCTACGTTACAAATTCACTAAAAAAATTGTATACATAAAAAATCTTTACAAAAATACTTGACTCTAAAAGCAGGCGTGCTATAATCATCTACAAATCACATTACGCAACGCAATGATGGAGAAGCAATGTGCAGGTCTTTTCAGAAAGCTGGCGGTTGATGCAAGGCAGTAGCGAAGCACACTAGTTCCGCTCCGAAGCGGCAAATGACGAATTTGACGGGTGCGCCCGATATAGCGTTCAAAGTTGGCCATAGGCAAATTGGGTGGCACCGCGAGCAGTCCTCGTCCCAAGATAGGGATCATGGGCTTGTTTTTTTAGGTGAAGCAATTATGCAATGGCAATTTGGGTGGTACCGCGAGATAAAGGCAAGCTCGTCCCAAAGGGATGTGCTTGCCTTATTTATTTTCAGGAAGAAGGAAAGAATATATGAAAAGAGCATATAACTTCAACGCCGGTCCTTCCGCTATGCCGCTCGAGGTACTGTTGGAAGCGCAGGAGGAGTTCTTAAACTACAAAAACACCGGCATGAGCATCATTGAAATGAGCCACCGCAGCAACGAATACGCTGCCCTGCACGCAGAAACAAAACAGCTGTTGCGCGAGCTGATGGAAATCCCCGAAGATTACGAGATTATGTTCATCCAGGGCGGCGGTAGCACTCAGTTTTTGATGACAGCTGCTAATTTCCACACTAAAAAATACGCCGCTTATGTCAACACCGGCGTCTGGGCCAAAAAGGCTATGGCAGAAGGAAAATTCTACGGTGAGGTTTATGAGGCCGCTACCAGCGCCGATAAAAACCACAGCTACATTCCGCAGGAGTTTACGCTCCGCCCCGATACTTCTTATGTACACCTCACTGCCAACAACACGATTTACGGCACCGAATACAAGGATTTCCCCAAGTTTGATGTTCCCGTTATCTGCGATATGTCCAGCGACATTCTTTCGCGCAAGGTGAACGTCAAGGATTTTGACCTTATCTACGCAGGGGCGCAAAAGAATCTTGGTCCTGCAGGCGTAGTCATCGTCATTGCCAAGAAAAGCTTTTTGGCGACAGCACGCGAGGACCTGCCCACTATGCTGAAGTACAGCACTTTTTCCAATAACGATTCTTTGTACAATACACCGCCTGTCTTTGCCATTTATATGGTTAACAAAACCCTGCACTGGATTAAAAAGCAGGGTGGCGTAAACGCTATTGCCAAGAATAATGCAGCAAAGGCTAAGCTCATTTATGACGTTATCGACAACAGCAACGGTTTTTACAAGGTCCATGCCGCTCCCGAGGCCCGCAGCAATATGAATATCACTTTCAATCTGGCTACGCCGGAAATGGAGAAGGATTTCGTCGTTAAGGGCAAGGCTGCAGGCTTTGTCGGCATCGGCGGTCATCGTCTTGTCGGCGGCTGTCGCGCCAGTGCTTATAATGCTGTGCCGCCGGAGGCCTGCAAGGCGTTGGCGGAGTTTATGGAAGAGTACATGAAAGCAAACAAATAATACTTTTGAATATATGCGGCACAATTAATATATCGTTCCGCTCAGGAAAAATTTTCCCGTGTTTTAAGGACACAACGCAAATTTCGTGCGGAACCAGAACGAAGCTTCGGTAAAATTTGCCAGACATTAAAAGTTAGTTACGTACCCTCGCTTCTATGGTTCCAAGCACTCATTTGCTAAAATTTTTATTCACTACACGATATATTAATTGCTTACTTCATTCTAAAAACCTACAAATTATACATAAAGGAGATAAATCACCATGAAAATTTTTGTCAGCAACGATATCAGCGAAAAAGGCGTAGCTCTGCTGCGCGAACACTTTGATGTAGATGTAATGCCCAACATGAAGCCGGAGGAGCTTATCAAGGTTATCAACAATTACGATGGCCTGGTAACCCGCAGCATAACCAAGGTAACCAAAGAGGTTATCGAAGCTTCTACCCGCCTGAAGGTTATCGGCCGCGCCGGTGTTGGCGTTGATAACATTGATATCCCCGCCGCTACCGCTAAAGGCATTGTTGTACTCAACACCCCGGAAGGCAACACCATGGCAGCTACCGAGCACACTGTTGCTATGATGATGGCTATGACTCGTCACATTCCGCAGGCTCATCAATCCATTCAGGAAGGCAAATGGGACCGCAAATCCTTTGACGGCATTCAGGTTCAGGGCAAAACCCTTGGCATCATCGGCGTGGGCCGCATCGGCAGCCGCGTTGCCAAACGTATGCAGGCTATGGAAATGACCACCATTGGTTATGACCCGTATATTACCGAAGAACGTGCGCATCAGGTTGGCGTTGAGCTGGTTGATTTTGACACCCTGCTGGCTAAATCCGATTATATCACCATTCACACTCCGCTCACCAAGGAAACCGAAAAGATGCTGAACGCAGACGCTATTGCCAAAATGAAGGACGGTGTGCGCATCGTCAACTGTGCCCGCGGCGGCTGCATGGATCCCGAGGCAATTGCCGAGGGCGTTAAATCCGGTAAAATTGCCGGCGCCGCTATCGACGTTTATCCGACGGAACCGCTTACTAAAGAAAATAACCCCTTCCTGGGCCTGTTCAATGTTGTACAAACGCCGCACCTTGGTGCTTCCACTATTGAAGCGCAAATTGGTGTAGCTGTTGACGTTGCTTACGGCGTAATTGATGCTCTCGAAGGCCGTCCGGTTATGACCGCCGTTAATATGGCTCCCATTCCGAAAAGCGTGGCAACAGTTATCCAACCTTACTTTAAACTGGCAGAACGTATGGGTACCGTGGGTATCTATTTAGCAGACGGACCGATTAAGAGCGTGGAAGTTGAATATACCGGTGCGCTTGCCGAAACCGAAACCCAGGCACTCACCACCGCCTTCCTCAAAGGCCTGCTGAACCCGATTCTGCAGGAAAGCGTTAACTTTGTCAATGCTCCCGGTATTGCCAAAAAACGCAATCTGGAGGTTAAAGAGGTTAAAGCCAACAAGCCCGGTTACTTCACTACCGCTATCAATGTAAAAATCGCTACTGCCAAGGGCACACATAAAATTGAAGGCACTTTGTTCGACGGCAAGCAGCCTAAGATTGTCCAAATCGACCAATATCATGTTGACTTCAATCCCGAAGGCTACCTGCTGCTGGCACCGCACGTCAACAAGCCTAATATGATCGGTCAAATGGCAACTATTTTGGGCAGCGCCGGCATCAACATCAACGGCATGCAGGTTGGCAGTACTCCTAAATCCGACACCAATATTATGGCAATTGCTGTCGGCGACGATATTCCGAACGATATCATGCTGCAGCTGCGCGGTGTTGAAGGCATTATCGACGTTAAGCTCATCAACTGCGAAGGCTAAGACTTTTATCTAAATAAATTACAGTGAGGAAATTTTATGAGAATAATTTTAGTCCGACATGGTGAAACAACCTGGAATCTAGAAGGCAGATACCAAGGGCAGGAGGATACGCCGCTAAGCGAGCGCGGTCTGCGCCAAGGTCACCTGCTAGCTGAAGGCTTGCACCATATCCATATCGATGTGTGCATCTCCAGCCCGCTGCAACGCTCCTACCAGACCTGCAAGTTCTGCGCTGATTTGCACAAGCTGCCGGTAGCAACAGATGAGCGTCTGCTGGAAATCAATCACGGCAGCTGGGAAGGCGTGTTGGCGCCGGAAATCGCCAAGCAATTTCCGCAGGAGTTTGCCCTGTGGCACACCCAACCGCAGCTGGTGCAAATGCCTGACGGCGGCGAAAGCCTGGAGGATGTGCGCAAGCGTGCGCGCGCTGCCTTTGACGACTATGCAGAAAAATATGCCGACAAAACTGTGCTGGTTGCTGCGCATGATGCAGTGAACAAAGCGATTATCTGTGATTTGCTTGGCCTTGATATGTCGCACTTCTGGCAGATTAAGCAGGATAATACCTGTATCAATGTATTAGAATATAACGAAGGTGTTTGGCGCGTAGTGTTGCTGAACTCCACCAATCATTTAGGCTTCCTGTTCAGCGGTATTGAGCAGGCCGGCCTGTAATTTTACAAAGCAAAACTACCGTCCTGCGCAGCAAAAGCTGCGAGGGCGGTCATTTTTTGTCTTGCTTGTCAAAAATTTGTTTACATGATACAATAATAAGGACAACCGTGTTGCAGGGTGGCGTTGCCGAAATTCCGTTGGAATGGAGGTGATGTCTATGGTATATTACACCTTCCAGGATCTTATGATTTTTGGTATGTTTATACTGGCATTGCTGACGTTCATTTTTAAGAACAAAAAGTAAAATGCACATAGAAAAACCGCCTCTGTAATTTGCCGTTCACTGAGGCGGATTTTCTGACACTATGAATCGGCAACCCCCCTTGTGGGCGGTTGTCCTTCTATTTTTATTATACCACATCCATATATTTTTGCAATACAGCAATCCAGACATAAGAAAACCACCCCAAAACTTGCCGGTCGCGGGGTGGATTTTCTTTCCACTGTAAAACTGGCAACCCACCTTGTGGGCGGTTGTCTTTCTATTTTTATTATACCACATTCATATATTTTTGCAACACAAAGCCCCCTCACCTTGCGGCGAGGGGGTCTTTATACGCGCGTGTATTATTTTGTGTTACTTGCTAATCGTTAAATTAGAAAGTGAAGGTCAGGTCAGCCCAAACGCGTTGGTCATCAACCTTGCTGTCCAGTTTGCTTTCGGTGTCGTAGTAAACTACAGTACCAACGATGTTTTTAGCGAAGGTGTAGTTAGCGCCAACGCCATAGCCTTTGAAGCCATCGTTCGCATAATTAGCAAACACATTAGCATCAGTAGTATGAGCAACATAAGTCATACCACCTTGATCATAGTAATTAGCGAACAGACCCCAGGAACCAGCTTCGGAAGCTTCAGCACCTTTGTAGGTCAAACCAGCAGTCCAGCCGTCGGACCCAATACCTTTAACATCTTCGTCTTTATAGCTTGCATCACCCTTCAGATACATACCAGACAGAACAAAGTCACCCATGGTATAATCGCCACCAACATACCAAATAGCATTGTCGTAGCCTTCACCAATTTGTTGTTTATTACTCCAACCATCTTTATACATATCTTTGAAGTTTACATAACCACCCATGAAATTGAAGTTACCCATAGCAGCTGTTAATTCTGCACCTGCATAGTTACCATAAGAAGCACTGCTTGCTTCACCTAATTCATTAGCTACTTCTGCATCAGTTGCTTTGCCAGCAAAACCAGTCAGTTTAACTTTATCGCCATAGGAAACTTCAACACCGTCAACGCGAGCATCATAAAGGTTACCATTTGCCAAGAATGCATTGTAACGACCAGCAGTTACAGCCAAGCCACCCAGTTTACCTTCAACATATGCACGAGCAAAGGTAGTATCCTCCTCGCCATTATTGTTGTCAAAATCTTGAGTGTTCTCAATCATACCGGTGTAGGACCAGTCATCGTTAACTTGACCAGTTACCCAAATACGGGAACGCAGATCATTTTCATGGTTGCTGTCATTACCATTTTCGCCATCAACATCTTTGCTCATGTATTTGTAACGCAGTTCGCCGGTTACTTTTACATTGTCAGCTTTTTTCTCCAGGTTAGCAACGCGAACGCCCAGGTTGTCCAGTTCGTCAGCGAATTCAGCAGCCAGTTTATCAACGTTAGCACCTTTTGCCATTGCTTTAGCAACGATTTGAGCCATTTCATAACGGGTCATCAGTTTGTCGCCACCGAAGGTGGAGTCGCCGTAGCCTTCGATTACGCCAGCAGCAGCCAGTTTGTTGATGCTGTCATAAGCCCAGTGACCAGCAGGAACGTCAGAGAACGGGTTAGCAGCGTATGCGGAAGCAGTTACGCCCAGAGCCATAGCCATAGCTAATACTAAAGATTTTTTCATTTTAATTTCCTCCTTTAGGAAAATACATTTGAAAAATTCTGCTATGCTTCTTCGCATTGGCTTTGATACTCGGCTCGCCGCATCTTTCAGTAAGAGTTGCCTTGTTTCCTCTACCATACTCTTTGCAGTCTGCATTTTTCGCAGCCCTCAGCAGTTAGCATAAGCATTTTTTTTCATATGCTTATTGTACCACGTTTATAAGTATACTACAAGGGTTTCACAAATTTTTCTTAAATTCGGCAAATAAAAAAGCTCTCCTTTTCGAATAATCATTTATATGATATTTTTCCTTTGAAGCTATTTACTCGCAATTAAAAACCGCCTCTGCAAAATTTACAGAAGCGGCTTGGTGTTTTAAGCTAATATGGAATTATTTAACACGCAGAGCACGATCTACTTCGATGCGTACTGCACGGCCAAATTCTTCATGAGTCCAATCCCAACGGCTGGTCAGAGCTTCAGGAATGGTTTTGTCGCTGTAAATGCGATGCTCATAAGCTTTACCGGTGAGCTTGTTGTAAGCAACTGCATAGCCTTGCAGGTCGATTTGCAGTTTACGCTCTTCGCTGGAATCGATAGCTTTGTCATCCAGCTTGTCCAGTTGAACAGCGATAACGATGTCAACATCGCCGTCTTTAGCAATTTTTTCCAAGGTTGCAGCACTGGGAACCTTGTTGCCAATCTTAGCATCATTAATAACAGCGGTCAGCTTGTCGTTTTCTACTACTACAAAGCCTTTTTTGCTGTTCAGTACAGCAAGAGCGTTTTTGTAGAAAACCTGACTTGCCAGCTCGTCTCCGCCTTCAACGTTGTTAATCAAAGGCAGCAGGGCAACGCTTGCAGCTTCAGCTGCACCAAAGCAGGGGATGCTGAAGCAGATAGCCATAACAGTCATCAATAAATAACGTAAAACCTTTTTCATTTTTATTCCTCCAGACGCATTAAAGTAATGCAGAATATAGGTATATTTTAACATAAATCTATAGAAAAATACAGTGTTTGCTAAAAATTTTCTGACTGGGGAGTCATTAGAGTAAATTCTTTTCTATATCCCAACATACCTCTTGAAATTTGCATTCCAACTGCTGGTTGGTATAACGCAATACCTTTAAGGCATATCCCTGTAAAACCTGCGTACGTTCCGTATCATAGGCTATTCCCTGTTCCGTATAATGCTGTTTGCCATCTATTTCTATAACAAGTTTGGCTGCGTGGCAGTAGAAGTCGACGATGAACCCACTTATTACTCGCTGTCTTTGCCAATGTAATCTATGCTTAGACAAATAGCAGTACCACAATTGTCTTTCTTGAGGTGTCATATTCTTCCTATTATTTTTGGCAACTGGAACAAGCTTAACATTACGTTCTCTATAATATGAATCCAATGTAACATCCCCCTTCCGTCTGCTTGCTTCGCTCGCAGCCACCTTCCCCAAGGGGCAGGCAAGTCTTAAGCGCTTGTTTTGTATTCTTCCGAACTTTATTTGATTATAGCATACTTTTCTTTAAATAGCTTGACTTATTAGCCTAAGTCAGAACACTGCCATTCGCTCTAATTCTTGGTTCCCCCTTGGGGGAACTGTCTGAAGTGGTAAACTTATTTTAGACACAGAGGGGGTATTTTTTGTACAGATAATATATAATGGAATACACCAATATATATATCACTGAACAAGGAATACTTCAGTCTAAACAGGAGGTTTACCATGAAATACACTAAACAAGAAAAATTAGACATTGGTCGACGAATATATGACAGTGAGATTACTCGCTATCAAGCTGCAGAGTTATATAAAATTTGCGAAGGTACAGCACGCACTTATATGCGTATGTACAGAGATGCAAATAACCTGCCTGCAAAAAATTGTAAACATCAAAAATGTAATATAATACGTCCCGATTCCCCAGCACTTTCTGCAAATACGGATGACTTTCAATCCATGACCAAGGAAGAATTAATTCGTGAATTGCTTAAAGCAAGAATTGCAGAAGCCAGATTAAAAAAAGGCTATGCGGTGAAAGGGGATGGTACAGTAATTCTATACGGCAAGAAGAATACCAAGTAGTATTAGAGCTTTCCGGAGAATTTCCAGTAAAACTTATATGCGAAACCATGAATATCCAGCGCAGTAGTTTCTATGCTTGGAAAAAGAAGCTTGCGCATCCTTCTACAAGAATGAAGAGCCTGCTTAGCAATATTTTACTTTTTAAAGAGTACCATGCTAAGTTTCCTTCTCATGGGTATCGTTGGCTTAACGCTAAGATTCGTTTGGATACTGGTCTTGTACTTTCAGATGCATATGCACATAAGTGCTGTAAAATCACTGGCATTAAGAGTCAAGCCAAGCATTATAAATACAAAAAGCCAGAAGATTCATACCGTGTTTTTCCTAATCTGCTTATGACAGAAATACAGATTGACGGACCACTGCAATGTATTGTAAGCGATATGACTGCTTTTTATGTAAAAGGGATCTATTATGAGCTAACATTGTATATGGATCTTTGGAATAATGAAATTGTAAGCCATTCTCTATCTTCCAAACGTGGTGACCGTATGACATATATTAGCGGTCTGGAGGATTTAATTGCTTTAAAGAAGCAGTATCCGGAATATGAAATGATCTTGCATTCAGACCAAGGATCTGTTTACACATCTAAGGCATTTAACGACTTGTTGCCAATGTATAGCATTACTCATTCCATGTCTCGTGCCGGAACACCTACCGACAATGCAGCAATGGAAGCGATTAATGGTTGGATAAAGGCAGAAATGTTTACCGATTTTCATGTAACAGGTGAAAGGCCTGTTGTAGATGAAGTAAAAGAATATATTCACTTCTTTAATGAACAGCGTCCAGCTTATTCGTTAAACTATCTGACGCCAACTCAATATCGCAAGTTGCATTACGAACGGATATCTGACTAACAGAGAATTTTTTGTTGTATATTTTTTTATGATTTGTGTCTAAAATTTGTTGACTAGTGCACAATTACAACCAACCTCTATATGCTCCCTGAAAGGGAGCTGGCAAAATCACCCAGTGATTTTGACTGAGGGTTGTCCCCCACATCAAAAAACGACCGCCCTTCCGGGCGGCCGTCTTCTTATACGCGCGTGTTAAATGTTAAGTTGTTGTATGTGGTTGGAATTAGAAAGTGAATACAACTTGAGACCACAGGGTTTGTGCGTCTTTGTTACCCTCTTTTTGTTCCAGATCATAGTATTCAACCTGGCCAACGATGTTCTTAGCGAAGGTGTAGTTAGCAGCTACGCTGTAACCTTTGAAGCCTTCATCGCCAGTGAACAGTGCATTATCAGCAAGACCGTTCATGGTGTGGTCGATATAGGTGGATGCACCTTGGTCATAGTATTTAGCAACTAAGCCCCAAGAACCAGCTTTAGCAACTTTTGCACCTTTGTAGGAAGCAGTTACTACAAAACCGTCGTCATCACCTTTGTAACCATCTTTGTCGCCATTCAGATACATAGCACCCAGTTTGAAGTTCTTGTCGAATGCATAGTTAGCAGCAACAGTCCAAATTTTATCGTCAACGCCTACTTTTTCTTTTACGTCTTCAAATTTGTAGTAACCAGCAACCAAGGACAGGTTTTCAACTTTGCCGGACAGTTCAGCATAGTAGGTGTCTTTTGCATTAGCTGCTTTAGCTGGATTTTCAAGACCAGTTGTATGAGCAGCTTTACCATAACCAGCAGTCAGTTTAACGTCCTTGCCGTAAGCAACTTGAACGCCGTCAAAACGGTTATCATAAACATTGCCTTCGGACCATTTTGCATGATAACGACCAGCTTGAACAGCCAGACCGCCGAGCTTACCATTTACATAAGCACGCTGGAATTTAGTGGTTTCGTCGCCTTTATCATTTTTCAGATCTTGGATATTTTCCAACATACCGGTATATTTCCAGTCATCATTGATTTGACCATTTACCCAAATACGGGAACGCAGTTGAGTTGCATAACCAACGGATTTGCCGTCAGTACCAATAGCATCATGATCAACATAATGATAACGCATTTCGCCAGTTACTTTAACGTTGTCAGCTTTTTTCTCCAGAGCAGCTACGCGAACGCCCAGATTATCCAGTTCGTCAGCGAATTCAGCAGCCAGTTTGTCAACATTAGCGCCTTTTGCCATTGCTTTAGCAACGATTTGAGCCATTTCATAACGGGTCATCAGCTTGTCGCCACCGAAGGTGGAGTCGCCGTAGCCTTCGATTACGCCGGCAGCAGCCAGTTTGTTGATGCTGTCATAAGCCCAGTGGCCGGCAGGAACGTCAGAGAACGGGTTAGCAGCGTAAGCGGAAGCGGTTACACCAAGAGCCATTGCCATTGCGAGTACTAAGGATTTTTTCATTGTAATTTTCTCCTCTTATCTTAAGAGATTTTTATTTATTACAAAATCCTTCGCAAGTCCCCGCCTGCAAGTCCGGTAAGAGTTGCCTTGTTTCCTCTACCATGCACGAGCTTCGCCTGTTTCAAGGATTTCATAATCAAGGGGTGAAATTATAGATTGGAGTATTTCATTTTTTGACTTACTCTAATCTAAATCATACTTATATTATAATTGCGGGTGACTACCTAGTCAAGAGGTTTTTTCAGAAAATTTTTAACAGAATAATATTTATTCCTATTAAGAATAATAGCAAAAGCCGCAAACCCGCTCCCTGCATAAAAAAGCAGCAGTGCCATGCGTTCGGCACTGCTACTTTCAGAGGGTTGATGTTGTGAAAGGATGTATAAAAAGAAAAGGGGTATTATGTATCAGTCAGTGGGATTTCTAACTGATGAGCTTATTATAAGGCGAACTGACTGATTAGTCAATGGATAATCTGTGAACTTTGCATCGTTTTGATGAACTCTAACAAATCATTTTATCGCTGCCATCAGTGCGTAAAAAATCGGCGGTACGATAAGCGCCGGCAGCATATTCAGCGTTTTGCAGTCACGCAGCTGCAAAATTCCCAGTCCGCTGCTCATTAGAAAAATGCCTCCCAAAACAGAGATTTCACCCATTAGCGCCGGCGTCATATAAGGCGCAATCACTCCGGCGAAAAGAAAAATGCTCCCCTGCCACAAAAGCAGCACCAAGGCTGCCGCGGCAATGCCAATGCCATAGGCCGAGCCAAGAATAATCGACGAAACAAAATCAAGCGTCGCGTTGGTATACAAATAGGTATTGTTGCCGTTGAGCCTGCTTTCAATCGGTCCTAAAATAGAAAGTGTGCCGATGCAGAACAGCAAAATAGCGGTTGAAAGTCCTTCCGCCAGCTTGCTGCCACCCTTGGCGCTTGCCAAAAGCTTGTGAAAACGGCCGTCTATATCCAGCCAGGTTCCTATCACCGTACCAATGGCGATGCTGGCGATGAATAATACCGGGTAGGTTGTTTTCGGCATATTGCTGACAAAGGCATTCGCTCCCAAGCCTACGGTTGCCAGACCAAGGCCGTCGAAAAGCGCTGTTTTATAGCGTTCGTTAACACCTCTGCTGAGAAAACTGCCGATTACAGAGCCGGTTAAAATTGCACTTACATTAACGATTGTTCCTAACATTTTCAATATCCCCTCAAGTTTACAAATACTTCCTGCGCAGGCTACAAAGATTTTACACTTCCCCCGCTCAGGCATCTTTACAGATACTCTTTTATTTTATACTATTATAGTACCAAATACAATTCCTACAAAGGAGGCTAATACGAATGAAAAAAACTCTTCTCACGTTATTTTTGGCGATGGCAGTAGCAGCAGGTGCGTCGGCTGCGCAGCATACCGAAATCGACAAGGGTGACCGCTTTGACTATAAATATCCTGTTTTCACGCAGGAAAATCCTTTGGCAGCACAGCGCATGAACCGCGATATCCAAAAAATGGTCAGCAAATCGCGTAAGGATTTGCGCCATCCGGATATGCGTGCTGTCGGCAGCAATTATGAGGTGATTTACGAAAATGACCAGTTTGTCTGCCTCACCTTCAACACCTGGTACTATTATGATAAGGCTGCTCATGGTATGTACTATACATACGGCATCGTTTACGACAAGGCTACCGGCAAGCGTGTTCCCTACACCCGCTTCATGGAAAAGCTGAACGCCGAGCAGCTGAAGCAGGATATTAAGGCTAAAAAGCTGCCTGTATACGGTGCAGATTTGAAAACTGTCAGCGAAGCGCCATTCATTGATAACATCGACAACTTCAAAGTAAGCAAGGATTATATCATCACCGAGGACGGTCATCTTTATCTGATGTACCAGCCCTACGAGCTTGACTGCTATGCCGCAGGCGTTACCTATGTCAAAGTAAAATAACAGCAACAAAATTAAAGCACTGCTCTGTATCTCCCGTAAGGAAATGTGAGCAGTGCTTTTTTACAGCATATTTACTTCTTATCCAGTACGCAGATTTCAATTCCCGATGCAGCCATCATATCCTCCGCCAGCTTATCCGGATAAGGATTAGCATAAACAATGCGCTTAATGCCTGCGTTAATCAAAATCTTGGTGCAGACCACACAGGGCTGATGCGTACAATAAATTGTACCACCGTTGACAGACACACCATGATAGGCAGCCTGCACTACAGCATTCTGCTCTGCGTGAATACCGCGGCACAGCTCATGCATCTGCCCCGAAGGCACATGCAGCTGCTCGCGCAGGCAGCCCGTAACCTCACAGTGAGGCAAATCCTTAGGCGTACCGTTATAGCCTGTCGCTACAATCTGTTTATTTTTGACGATTACCGCGCCCACACTGCGGCGCATACAGGTTGAACGGCTGCTGACCACCTTGGCAATCTCCATAAAGTAATCATCCCAGCCGGGTCTTGTTTTGCGTTCCATAATTTTTTATACCGTACCAAAAATTCTGTCGCCTGCATCGCCCAAGCCCGGAACGATGTAGCCATGCTCATTGAGATGGTCATCAAGCACAACAGTGTAGATAGGCACATCAGGATGTGCTGCATTCAGCTTTTCTACACCCTCGGGAGCAGCAACGAGGCACATGAAGCGCAGGTTTTTCATACCACGCTTTTTGAGTTGGTCGATAGCAGCAATAGCACTGCCACCGGTTGCCAGCATCGGGTCAACAACAATAGTATAAGCGTCCATATCCGCAGGCAGCTTGCAGTAATACTCCATCGGCAACAGAGTTTTTTCGTTACGGCTCATGCCGATATGACCAACATTGGCTTCGGGAATAACACTGAGTACGCCCTCCATAAAGCCCAGGCCTGCACGCAGGATAGGCACAACAGTGACACTGCCTTTAATACGGCAGCCGGTGGTTTCGCACAGCGGAGTTGTAACCTTTACTTCTTCCACAGGTAAATCTCTGGTAGTTTCAAAGGTCAGCAGCGCTGCAACCTCACTGATGATGTGGCGGAAGGTTACGCTCTTGGTATCCTTGTCACGCAGGATAGTCATTTTTGCTTGCAGCAAAGGATGGTTTACTACATTGATTTGCATTGGATATATCGCTCCTTTTCTTATTAAGACGAAGCTGATAAAGCTTTATCGGTCGTCTTAATTATAAATTAGTATATAACGGATACTTAGCGCACAGTGCAGCAACGCGTTTTGCAGCCTCTGCATGCTTATCAGTATCTTCAGGGTTATTGAGCACCAGGCCCATAATAGCCGCAACCTCTTTGAAGTCCTCTTCTTTGAAGCCGCGGGTAGTAGCAGCCGGAGTACCCAGACGGATGCCGCTGGTTACAAACGGGCTGGCAGGATCAAACGGAATAGTATTTTTATTGCAGGTAATGCCAATATTATCCAGCAGCTTTTCTGCTTCCTTACCGGTCAGGTTTTTGTTGCGTACATCAACCAGAATCAGATGGTTGTCAGTACCGCCGGAAACCAGACGGAAGCCTTCAGCCTTCAGGCCTTCGGCAAAAGCCTTAGCATTCTTAACAATGTTTTCTGCGTACTCTCTGAATTCAGGCTTCAGAGCTTCGCCAAAAGCAACAGCCTTAGCAGCAATAACGTGCATCAGCGGGCCACCCTGAATGCCGGGGAAAATAGCCTTGTTGATTTTCTTGGCATATTCCTCGTTATTGGTCAAAATCAGACCGCCGCGAGGACCACGCAGAGTTTTGTGGGTGGTAGTAGTTACGATGTCCGCATACGGAACCGGAGACGGATGCAGACCTGCTGCAACCAAGCCGGCGATGTGTGCCATATCAACCAGCAGCAAAGCACCGTTAGCATGCGCAATATCAGCGATGCGTTTGAAATCAATAATACGCGGATAAGCGCTGGCACCGGCAACAATCAGCTTCGGATGATGCTCTTTAGCCAGCTTGTCCATAGCATCGTAGTCGATCAGCTCGGTTTCCGGATTAACGCCATAATGAACAACGTTGAAATAAGTACCGGAAATATTTACCGGGGATCCATGGCTCAGATGCCCGCCTTGGGACAGGTCCATACCCATGATGGTATCGCCGGGTTTCAGGAAAGCAAAGTACACGGTCAGATTGGTGCTGGCACCGCAGTGAGCCTGTACGTTAGCATATTCAGCATGGAATAATTTTTTGGCACGTTCAATAGCCAAAGTTTCAACCTTATCAACATATTCACAGCCGCCATAATAACGGTGACCGGGATAGCCTTCAGCATACTTATTGGTCAGTACGCTGCCCATAGCCTCCATTACTGCGGGAGTAACGATGTTTTCGGATGCAATCAGTTCGATTTTGTCACGTTGGCGGTTAAGCTCCGCATCAATGTAACCTTTCAGCTCAGGATCAACTACGCTAAGTTTTTCCAGATTCATTTTAAGTCCCTCCTAAAAATAAAACATTAAATATCAACCAGTTTTATCCACAGGCTGTGGATAAGCGCTCAGAAATTCTGCTCTACTAAAAGACGCAGACGGTGCCTTATACCATAGGAAAAATACAAATCGTTCATAAGATTTCAAATGCTAGGCGTCACTGCCGACGGCGTATTTCTATACGTCGAAGCAGGGACAACAACGCAGATGGTGCCTATGGGCGATTGTAAATCGTTCAGAAGTTATCAGATGCTAGGCAGCATTTCCGACGGCGTATTTTTCATACGTTGAGGAAATGATAACAACGCAGATGATGCTATGGACGATTGTAAATCGCTCAGAAGGTGCCAGATGCTAGGCGTCACTGCCGACGGCGTATTTCTATACGTCGAGGCAGGTACAACAACGCAGATGGTGCCTTATGGGCGATTTTCCAGATATTGGGCACGCGGTCCCCCAATTAACGGCGGACGAGTTTTAGCGGCAGTCAGCACTGCTTCGCCAATTTTTTTATATTGCAGGCGTACAGGTACAGCAACTCGTTTGAGATGCATGCCGATGAGCGTCTGGCCAATATCAATGCCAAGATGGGCAGAAATTTTTTCTACCACTACAGGTTCAGCAAAATTTTCGTAGGCAGCAGTTGCCATAGCGCCGCCGGCATGAGCCACCGGACGCACGGTAACCTCCTCAAGATTGTAGCGTTCGGCTGTTTCTGCCTCTACTACTAAGGAACGGTTGAGATGCTCGCAGCATTGTACGGCAAGATAAAGCTCGTGTGCATCGCACACTTCCTTCAGCGCCTTGAACATAGCAACAGCTGTTTCACTGCTGCCGCCGGTGCCGATTTTGTTGCCGAGTACTTCGCTGGTGCTGCAGCCAAGCACGAAAATCTGTCGCTTTTTAGGCTTTGCTATACTAATGAGCTCTTCGGCAGCTGCTGCCAGCTCCTTAGCTATTTGCATATTTGTTTCCATTGTTGCTTTACTTCTTTTCTGTTTATTTTAAGAAACACAAAAATCGTTTAGGCTGCGACGCAAAGACGATTATTTTGCTTCCAAATCCATGATTTTATTTACACGGCGTTCATGACGACCACCGGCAAATTCGGTTTCCAGCCAAGCGTCGGTAATCATTTCTGCCAGACCTACGCCCAGAACACGCTCACCCATGCAGAGCACGTTGGCATTGTTATGCTCACGGCACATTTTAGCGGAGAAAACATCACCGCACAGAGCAGCGCGAATGCCCTTGCATTTATTGGCAGCGATAGAAATACCGATACCGGTACCGCAAATCAGGATGCCCTTTTGCGCACCGCTTGCACCGCTGGTAATATCCTCGCACAGCTTAGCAGCATAGTCGGGATAGTCTACGGAATCTTCGCTGTAGGTACCATGGTCAACAACCTCGATGCCTTTATCCTCTAAATATTTTTTGATATGCTCCTTCAGATGGAAGCCGCCATGATCACAAGCCATTGCAATTTTCATAAATAATCTTCTCCTCTCCTGCTTTTTAATGCCGGGATTATCTTTAACCTTTATTGTAACATAAATGACGGTAAATTTACATTATTTTTTAAATGCAGGCTACCGTTTTCCAGCGTTATGATCTGATAGCCCGCAGCCTTACGCAGGCGGTTCATGATTGCCAGTCCCAAGCCGTCCTCCTCTACGCCTTCGGCGAGGATGACATCCGGACAGGTACGGTCGAAATCACGCAGCAGGTAGAACAAATCCGCTGCCAGCTGCTCACGGCTGTCGCCCCAGCAGGAAAGCTGCAGATGCTGCTTTTCGACAAGCTCTGCCAGCTCGCTTTCCAGCTCACGTCCGCACAGCACGCCGACGGTTTTGCCTTCAGCCAAAGCCTTGGCAATAACCTGCGGCAAACATTTGCAGGCTTCGCCTTCAAACAGGTACACAGGTGCCTTCGGCGCATAATGACGGTACTTCATCCCCGGTGCCTTGGGCTTAAAGTTTTTATCTCCCTGTAGCGCCGGGTCGATTTCTACCGCACCCATAACCTCCGTCAGCATTTCATAGGTAATGCCGCCCGGTCGCAGGATAGTGGGAACAGCGCTCGTTGTATCCACCACGGTGGATTCCAGACCAATGCCGCAGTTGCCGCCATCAAGCATACCGGCAATTTTACCCTGCATATCCTCCAGCACATCCTGTGCATTCGTCGGGCTCGGGCGACCGGAAATATTAGCCGACGGCGCCGCGATCGGGCAACCGCAGGCGCGGATAAAATCCTGGGCAAATTTATTGGACGGGAAGCGTACAGCGACAGTTTCCAGTCCTGCGCTTACAGCGTCAGGCACAATAGCAGATTTATTGACAATCAGTGTCAGCGGTCCCGGCCAAAAATGCTCCATAAGCTTTTTGGCATTAGCGTTTAGTCCTGTTGTCAGCTGCTCAATAGCTTCCTTTTGCGCAATATGCAGAATCAGCGGATTATCGTTAGGTCTGCCCTTGGCAGCAAAAATTTTAGCTACAGCCTCAGGATTCAGACCATCCGCACCCAGGCCGTAAACCGTTTCCGTCGGGAACGATACAACCTCTCCCGCACGAATTAGTGCAGCTGCCTCCTGCATAATCTCTTGATTATCAGAGTTCTTTTGTAATTTCCAGTAGGATGTTTTCATATTTATCCTCACCCTCTTTTTCTTTTAAAGCAAAAACCATGCGCGGTATGCCTGCATAATCCGGGCGCACGGCAACTTTGGCAAAGCCATGCTCCAGGCACAGCTTCTGCACCGCTTCGCTTTGGTCAATGCCGATTTCGAACGCCAGCATTCCGTCCTCCGCCAAATGCTCCGCCGCTTCGGCACAGATGCGGCGGTAAAAATCGAGTCCGTCCGCACCGCCGTCAAGTGCGGTATGCGGCTCCTGCTGTACATCCTTTGCCAGCGTCGCAATGTCGGCAGCAGGAATATACGGCGGATTCGAAACGATGATATCAAATTTTTTCTCTACAGGTACGTTGCTAAACAAATCGCTTTGGCGGAAGGCAACACGCTTATCCACGCCGATAGCGGCAGCATTTTCTTTCGCCACTGCCAAAGCCTCGTTGCTGATATCCACGCCCACGCCTACGGCAGCAGGCAGATAATCAAGCAGTGAAACAATAATAGCACCGCTGCCCGTACCAATATCCAGAGCCTTGACGGCACCATTTGCGCGCAGCATCGGCGCAGCCTTAACCAGGCTTTCCACCAGCAGCTCTGTTTCCGGACGCGGCACCAGGGTAGCAGGCGTAACCTTAAAGTTATTGCGCATAAAAGCGCGCTCGCCGATAATGTAGGCCAGCGGCTCATGCTTAGCGCGTCGCTCTACATAAGAGCGCATCTTGTCGCGCTCCTCTTCACTGAGAGGCTTGTCAAACTCGGTATACAGTTTAATGCGTTCACATTTCAAGACAGCACAAAGCAGCACTTCGGCATCAAGGCGTGGATTTTCCACGCCTTTTGCTTCAAAGTGCTGCTTAGTCCAGTTTAAGATTTCCATAATTGTCCAAACCGGCTTAACCATTTTATTTCACCTGCCGTAATTGTTCGCTTTGCTTAGCAGTAATCAGTGCACTCAGCAGCTCGTCCAGATCACCGTTGACAATGCTGTCCAGCTTATGCAAGGTCAGACCGATGCGGTGGTCGGTAACGCGTCCCTGCGGATAGTTGTAGGTGCGGATACGCTCACTGCGGTCGCCGGTGCCTACCTGGCTCTTGCGGTCCTCGGCAGTAGCGGCACGCTGCTCCTCCTGCGCCTGCTCCAGAATACGCGCACGCAATACGCGCATACATTTTTCACGGTTCTTCAGCTGAGATTTTTCATCCTGGCACTGTGCCACAATGCCTGTCGGAATATGTGTAATACGTACAGCGGATTCGGTTTTGTTTACGTACTGGCCGCCGGCACCGCCTGCACGGTAGGTATCGACACGCAGGTCTGCAGGATTGATTTCTACATCAACCTCTTCAGCCTCCGGCAGTACAGCCACTGTAACAGTAGAGGTGTGTACGCGTCCCTGAGATTCGGTTTCAGGTACACGCTGTACACGGTGTACGCCGCTTTCAAATTTCATACGGCTGTAAACGCTGTCGCCGCTGATCTGGAATACTACTTCTTTGAAACCACCCAGCTCAGTCGGGTTGGAATCCATAACCTCAACGCGCCAGCCGCGGGTTTCTGCATAACGCATATACATACGGAAGAGAACAGCGGCAAAAAGTGCAGCCTCATCACCGCCGGCACCGCCGCGAATTTCCACGATAACGTTTTTGTCATCGTTCGGGTCGGAAGGCAGCAAAAGAATCGTGAGCTTCTCCTCATATTCTTCAATCTGCGGTTTGAGCTCCTTCAGTTCCTCTTTAGCCATTTCTACCAATTCTTCGTCATCGCCCGCTGCCAGCAGCTCCTCTGCCTCATCACGAGCCTTAATCATATCGCGGTATTCACGGTAAGCGGTAACAATCGGTTCCAGCTTGGCATGCGCTTTGGTAGCCTTCAGCCAGTTGGTCTGGTCGGCAATAACCTTGGGGTCACTGATTTTTGCCTCTAAGTCTAAATATCTGTCTTCTAGTGCCTGCAATTTGTCGAGCATTAGAAATTCTCCTCTCAAGTGTTATGTTAGTCTTATAAATTTAATTCAAAGTGATTCGTTAAGAAAACATTCTCTCCTACAAGCGAAGTGTTCAATATAACGTTATTTTAAAGGCAGAATAGTGCAGTCCCCTCTCAGTCGCCCTACGGGCGCCAGCTCTCCCCAAGGAGAGCCTCATAGATCAGCCTGCAAATCTATAAAATCACTTTTACTCTATAATTTCTTCAGGCGGCAGCACTGCCTTCAGCGAAGCAATCGCCACCTCAATCTGGCTGTCATCAGGCTGACGCGTAGTCAGCTTCTGCAGCAAAAGTCCCGGCATAATTGCCATATGCACCAGCTTATTATCGTTATGCGCACCGGCAAAACGAATAATCTCATAGCTGACGCCCGCAATTACCGGCATCAGCACTACACGGGAAGCAATGCGTTCCAGCAGGCTGGGCCAGCCCAGAAAGGTAAAAATAAACATGCTTATCAGCATGACAATCATCAGAAAGTTGGTACCGCAGCGCGGGTGCAGTGTGCTGAACGGACGCACATTTTCTACACGCAGAGGCAAGCCTGCCTCATAGGTGTAAATAGTTTTATGCTCCGCACCGTGATACTGAAATACGCGCTGAATGTCCTCCATAGAGGAAATCGCTGCAATATAGGCCAGGAAAATAACCATACGCAGCACGCCCTCAGCTAGGTTAAGCATCATCGGATCCTCTGTCAGCTCATGCAGAAAACGCATAGACCAGGTCGGAATAACGATAAACAGACCGACAGCCAGTAATACGGAGGTAGCAATCGTCATTGCCATCTCCTTGCCTGTCAGCTGCTCGTCCTCTTCACCGGAAACCTGTGCCGAATAGGCCAAGGCCTTGATGCCGTCATATAATGATTCAAATAAAGCAATAACGCCGCGAAGCAGCGGTTTTTTCAAAATAGGATATTTATCACGGATACTGTTGACAGGATTTACATCCACGGCAATTTCTCCGTCAGGTTGGCGCACTGCAACGGCCACCTTATGCGGTCCGCGCATCATAACGCCCTCAATTACGGCTTGTCCGCCTACAGATAATTTTTTCGTGTTCATAGATATACTCCGTAAAACTAAATAAAGCAGAACCCGCATGTGCAAGCTCTGCCTTATTGTATAGATTATTGTTCTTTGTTGTAACGTTTATTGAACTTCTCGATACGACCACGAGCAGCTACGTTACGTTGTTGACCAGTGAAGAATGGATGGCATTTAGAGCAAACATCCACGCGTAATTCTTTTTTAGTGCTACCAGTTACGAAGCTTGCACCACATGCGCAGGTAGCAGTAACTTCACCGTAATTCGGATGAATCTTTTCTTTCATTCTTTACACCTCTCTTTGCTAAGAACATTATATTCATAATTTAGAAGCTGCCTTGCTTGGCAAAGCGGCTTGCATTAACACTAGACTAGTGTAACATATCCGCCAAGTAAACGCAAGTTATTTTTTACTAAAATCGGCAACACCCTGCAGATAATTAATAAACTGCTGCGCCGTACGTCCGGAAATGCCACCGTGATGCAGCTCCCACTTCCGCGCTTCGGCACAAAGGAAGTCGTCAGCAAGCTCCAGTCCCTGTTTTTTAGCCAGCTCGCAGACAATTTTGTAGTATTCCTTCTGCGTAGGCTGTCCATAATAAATCGTGCAACCGAAGCGATTAACCAGAGAAAGCTTTTCCTGCATCGTATCCGACTTGTAAATGCCATCCTCCTGCGTTACATCGTTGCGGTCCTTCCACGTTTCATTAATCAGATGTCTGCGGTTAGATGTAGCGTAAATCAAAATATTATCCGGACGCACCTCCAGACCGCCTTCGATGATAGCCTTCAGATATTTGTATTCAATTTCAAATTCCTCGAATGACAAATCATCCATATAGATAATAAAGCGGTAGTTGCGGTTTTTAATTTGGGCAATCACCTGCGACAAGTCGCGGAACTGATGCTTGTAGATTTCAATCATCCGCAGGCCCTGATCATAATATTGGTTGATAAGCGCCTTAATACTGCTGGATTTGCCTGTACCACTGTCACCGAAAAGCAGCACGTTATTTGCCGGGCGGCCTGCTACAAAAGCCTCCGTATTTTCCAGCAGGCGCTGCTTCTGGTCCTCATAACCGATAAGGTCATCAAAGGTAATCTGCTCCGTATTGGATATCGGCACCAGCTCCGGCTCGCCCTGCTGCGCCTGCGCTATGCGAAAGGCCTTGTTCAGACCAAGCTTGCCCACGCCGTAATCATGATAGAATTTGGTGACGCAGGCGAAAAACTCATCAGCATCGGCAGCACCTTCCAAAGCAGTGCTGAGCGCCTGCACCTTCTCGCTGATATTTTTGTTATAGCGACGCTCCTGCTTCACCACAGCCTGATAATTGCTGATTAGCGAAAAGCAGTTAATCCCCAGCGCACGCTCCAGCTCGCTGAAATCATAAGTAAAAAGCTGCTGAAAAATTTTGAAGTCATGCTTGGCAAACTGATTCACGCTGCCATCGCAGGCACCCACCTTTTCACAGGTAATGGCAAAGGGATTTTCACAGCTGACGAGCAAATAGGCCAAATAGTTGTGCCAAAGATTTTTGTCAAAGCCATAAACAGTGCCAATATCAAGCAGCTTATGTACCTGCTCATAAATTTCCGCTGTCAGCTCCTCGCGGTTATAATCACTTGCTGAAAATTCAGCGCAGATTTCTGCCAACGGCTCCAGCAAATTGTCCGCCGGCAGATTGCGGTAAATAACTAATTGTGATACAAGCTTATGCATATCTTTCCCCTCAAATATCTCTATTTTATAAATTCAAATTTCTCTGTATCGAACATGCCCATATCTGTAATACGCAGCTTGGGAATAACAGGCAGCGCCATAAAGCTCAGGCTGATAAACGGATCGATGCCGTCTAAAACTCCCTGCGCATGTGCTTTGGCCGCAATCTCATCAAGACTGCCGATAAGCTCTTCGGCAGGTGCGCTGCTCATCAGGCCGCAGATATTCAGCGGCAGTGTATCGATAACCTCGGTGCCCTTGACCAAGGTATAACCGCCCTGTACGCGTACCAGCTCCTTAGCCGCAACATTCATTACTTCCGGACTGGTGCCGATAACAATCAGATTGTGTGAATCGTGTGCCACCGTTGTCGCTACCGCGCCGTCCTTCAGCCCGTAACCACGCAAGAGGCCGAGTCCCACATTACCGGTGCCGTGATGTCTTTCCAGTACGGCAATCAGGTGCACATCGCCTTTTTCCAGAGCAGAGGCAATATCCTTGCCCATAATAGTGCTCTTCTCGGTAAAGATTTCACCGGGAAGCATAGTGATAACAGGATATTCCCTGTCATCGGCAAAATGCGATAAAGCGAAGGTATCGGCACCAAAGGCTGCAGGCTTCACGCTGCCCTGCAGGCTGGCATTGGGAGTAACCGGCGTAATCTTTTCGCAAGCCTTGAATGCATCCACACCCTTATGGAAAACAGCCTGCGGCGTAAGGCTATGCAGGTTGTCAAAAACTACTAAATCCGCCTGCCAGCCGGGAGCAACGGCACCCACGCGGTGCAGGCCGTAAATACGTGCTGCGTTGATAGTTGCCAGACGTAGAGCACGCACAGGCTCCATGCCTAATTCTATCGCCATTTGTACGCAGTGACGAATAGTTCCTTCGCGGCGGATATCGGCAAGATGCTTATCATCGGTGCAGAAGGCCAAACTGCTGACATCAACGCCCTCATCAATAACGCCGCGCAAAATTACTGTCAAATTACGTGAAGCACTGCCCTCGCGCACCAGCACTGCCAGACCATTGCGCAGCTTTTCCTTCGCTTCTTCCCAGCTGATGCTCTCATGGTCGGTATCAATGCCGCTGGCAACGTAGGCAGCCAGCTCCTTGCCACGCACGCAGGGTGCATGACCGTCGATTACGCGGCCCAAACTTTGGAACAGGTCCAGCTTTTTCTGTACCTCGGCGGAATTATAAATAACTCCCGGCACATTCATCATTTCGCCCATACCGAGTACACCGGGCTCATTTACAAGCTTAATCATATCGCGCGCGTCCATCACGCAGCCGCTGTGCTCGAAGCGTGTAGCAGGCACGCAGCTAGGCAGGTTCACATAATAGTTCAGCGGCATCTGTCCGCCAGCCTCCAGCATATAGTGAATGCCTGCCGCACCCGCTACGTTGGCAATTTCGTGCGGGTCGGTAATCAGCGTGGTTACGCCCCAACGCAGCTCCTCGGCGCAGTAATGCTCAGGCACAGCCATAGAGCTTTCCACATGGCAATGCGCATTAATCAGACCGGGGGCAACATAGGCGCCTTTCAGGTCAATGATTTTTCCTGCCTTGTCATAGCTGCCGACGCCGGCAATCACGCCCTCGGCAATAGCAACATCAGCTTCGTAAATTGTTTCGGTCAGCACGTCAACAACCCTGCCGTTCTTCAAGAGAATATCAGCAGGGCTGTTACCGAGTGCGACCGCTCTTACACGGTCCATCATATTTTTTACCTCAATCCTTTTACACGTAAATATATTTCAGGATAAAGATTACTGCCAGCACATATACAATCCAGCTGGTTTTTTTGTTTTTGTATTCACCGCTGAACAGGTTAATTGCCACATAGGAGATAACGCCCATGGAAATACCTTCGGAAATAGAATACATAAAGGGCATTGCTACAGCTGCGATAAAAGCAGGAATAGCTTCGGTCATATCGTCAAAGTCTACATTCAGCAGGCTGCTTACCATCAAAAAGCCTACAATTACCAGTGCCGGAGCAGTAGCAAAGGCAGGAATTGCCAGGAAAATCGGTGCAAAGAACAAGCTGAGGAAGAACAGAACAGCTGCAGTAACAGCAGTCAGACCTGTACGGCCGCCGACAGCAACGCCGGCGCTGCTTTCTACGAAGGTAGTAACGGTAGAAGTACCCAGCAGCGCACCGCCGGTAGTAGCGATGGAGTCAGCCAGCAGAGCGCCTTCAATCTTCGGCAGTTTGCCGTCCTTGTCCAGCATTTTAGCTTTGGAAGCAACACCAATCAAAGTGCCGAGAGTATCAAACAAATCTACAAACATGAAGGAAAGCATGATTGTAATGAAGTTAAAGGTGAAGATAGCACTGAAGTCCAACTGCATGAATGTCGGTGCCAGACTGGGAACGGAAATGCCGTTAGCAAAGCTGGGCATAACGGAGAACATGCCGAGTTTCGGATTCGGTACATAAATACCGGTCAGCTCGCAAATCATGCCTAAGCCCCAGGTAACCAGAATACCTACGAGGATACCGCCGGGAACCTTTTTCGTCATCATTACCGCAGTAAGCAGAATACCGATAAGTGCCAGCAAAGCACCGATACCGGTGGAACAGAAGGTGCCGTCTGCCAAAGCAGCCTTAAACGGATACAGGCCGACAAGAGTCGGTCCGGCAACAACGAGCTTAGAATTCTGCAAGCCGATAAAGGTGATGAACAGACCAATACCGCTGGTAACGCCAAACTTCAGCGCAGGCGGAATGGAGTTGAACAACGCCTCGCGCACCTTAGTCAACGACAGAACAATGAACAGAACACCTTCAACAAAAACTGCTGCCAACGCAACCTGCCAGCTGTAACCCATCTGTCCTACAACAGTATAAGCAAAAAAGGCGTTCAGGCCCATACCGGGAGCCAGGGCAAAGGGATAGTTAGAGAACAGCGCCATCAGCAGAGTACCAAGACAAGCACCCAAAGCAGTAGCGGTAAATACAGCGCCCGCATCCATACCGGCAGCACTTAAAATGCCGGGGTTAACAGCTAAAATATAAGCCATCGTCATAAAGGTGGTGATACCGGCAAGAATTTCTGTGCGGACATCCGTCTGATGTTCCTTCAGGCGAAATGTTTTTTCCAAAAAGTCTGTCATTATTATAGCCTCCTATGCTATCTATTTGCCCAAGCTGCAGGGCCCGGGCACAATAATAAAGATTAAGACTGCCTGCACAGCCGTCAAGCCATTAATATGTTAAAATCTCCGGACCGTTTTCTGTAATCAGAATCTGATGCTCCCATTGAGCGGAAAGACTGCCGTCACAGGTATAAACAGTCCAGTTGTTGGCTTCGTCAACAAAGATATCTCTGTGTCCCATGTTAATCATCGGCTCAATAGTAAAAATCATTCCCGGTACAAGCACCATACCGGTTTTGCGCTTGCCTACATGGCAGACGAACGGATTCTCATGGAATTCTACACCAACGCCGTGGCCGCCGAATTCTTCGACAACGGAATAGCCGTGCTTATGTGCCAGCTTGGAAACAGCAGCTCCGATATCTCCCAAAAACCCCCAAGGCTGAGCTGCTTCAATACCGCGCAGCAGACATTGCTTGGTGATTGCAACCAAATCTGCAGCCAGCTTAGCAACCTTGCCAATCATAAACATACGGGATGCATCAGCATAATAACCATTGTAAATAGTAGAAACGTCTACGTTCACAATGTCACCGCTGCGCAGTACGTCATGCTCGCTGGGAATGCCATGACAAACCTGGTCATTGATAGAGGTACACACGCTCTTCGGGAAACCCTCATAACCCAACGGTGCAGGGATAGCGTTATGCGCTACTGTATATTCGTAAACGATTCTGTCGATATCAGCAGTAGTCATACCGGCCTTAATATATTTGGCAACCTCATCCAATACACCGGTATTGATTTTGCAGGCTGCACGGATACCTGCAATCTGCTCCGGGGTTTTAATCATATCGCGGTCAGGAACCTCGCAGCCCTGAGCCTGCAGCAACGCAATTTTGGCATCATTCATTTTGTGGCAGTCTGCATATGCTTTACCGCTGCCACACCAACATAATTCTTGGTCCAAAGAAAACACTCCTTATCTAAATAATTGTTACAACTTGTACATTACAACCTTATAGCTTCTATTTTACCACATATTTAAGGGAAAAATCACATTTTTGGCTTAAAATTCTCTTACAACGTTCGGTTTTTTGTGTTAAAATTATTTTATATGACTCAATGTTAAGAAAGGAAATTTTTATGGAAGCATATGCAATGTATTTTATCGATTTAATTCTGCACCTGGACAAGCATCTGCCGGAAATTATGATGGCCTACGGTCATCTGATTTACGCCATCCTGTTCATGGTAGTGTTCTGCGAAACCGGTCTGGTAGTCACCCCGTTTTTACCTGGCGATTCGCTGCTTTTCGCCTGTGGCGCCCTTGCCGCTGCCGCACCCGAAGGCATGGATATAAAAATTATCGTGCCTATCTTTTTACTTTCGGCTGTGCTGGGCGACGCCTGCAATTATATGATAGGCGAGCATCTCGGTATACACATGATTAAGAAGAATATCATTAAGAAGGAGCATGTCGACAAGGCCAGCGCATTTTATGACAAGCATGGTCATAAGGCAATTTTTCTGGCCCGCTTTGTGCCGATTGTTCGCACCTTTGCACCCTTCGTTGCGGGCATCGGCAAGATGCACTACCTGACCTTTGCTCATTACAATGTCATCGGTGCCGTAGTGTGGGTATTTCTATTTGTCGGCGGCGGTTACTTCTTCGGTAACATCCCTGCCATCAAGCATAATTTTACCCTGGTAACTTTGGGTATCATCGTCTTCTCCCTGCTGCCTGTGTTATATGAATTCGTAGGCAAGAAAATTTTAGGCAAGAAATAAGACGGTCTTGGAATTTTGATAACAGGCTCTCCCCAAGGAGAGCCTTTACACAGTTAAACTCCAACGTACATATATAAATTTTTAAAATTGAGGGTGATTTAAAATGACTTATCGTTTTAACAGTGATTACACCGAAGGCTGCCATCCAGCAGTCCTTGAAAAACTCGTGCAAACCAATATGGAACAGACTGACGGCTACGGCCTTGATCCATACTGCGACGAAGCACGCAAATTGATTAGAGAAGCCTTCGCCTGCCCGAACGCTGACGTACATTTTCTCGTTGGCGGCACCCAAACCAACCTGACGGTTATCTGCGCTGCATTACGTCCGCATCAGGCTGTTTACGGCGCTGTTCCCAGCCATATTAATACGCATGAGGCCGGTGCTATTGAGCATGTAGGTCACCGCGTACTGCCACTTCCGAGCGAGGACGGTAAGCTAACCGCAGAGCAAATCCGCCACGAATGGAAAATGTACGATACTGATCCAAGCCGTGAGCATTGGGCACAGCCGAAAATGGTTTATATTTCCCAACCGACTGAAATCGGCAGCATGTACAGCAAAAAAGAGCTGCAGGATTTATACCAGGCCTGCAAGGACTGCGATCTTTACCTCTTTGTTGACGGCGCACGCTTAGGCTATGTTCTCGGCGCTCCCGACAACGATATGACTGCTACGGATTTAGCAGCAAACTGCGACGTTTTCTATATCGGCGGCACCAAATGCGGCCTGCTCTTCGGCGAAGCAGTTGTTATTTTGAACGATGCACTTAAGCCTGACTTCCGCACTATCGCTAAGCAATGCGGTTCTATCATGGCCAAAGGACGTCTGCTTGGCGTACAGTTTGGCGCAATTATGAAAGATGACCTTTACAGCAAAATCTGCGGTAAAGGCACACTGCAAGCGCTGAAAATCCGTGATGCACTGTTAGCCAAAGGCTTCAAGTTCGTTACCGAGTCCCCCACCAACCAGCAATTTGTTATCATGACTCCGGCGCAATTTGAAAAGCTGAGCGAGGAATTTGCTCTCAGCCACATTGCTTATCTGGAGGACGGCAATTACAGCGTACGCATCTGCACCAGCTGGGCAACCAAGGACGAAGAGGTTGACAGACTCATTGCTATGATCAACAAGCTGTAAGCTTGACAGAAAACGTAAATTTGCTATAATAAAAATAAAGAGAGACTCTGACAGTCGCGTGTCAGCCCTCTCTGTTGATTGTTGTTATTTGACAAAAGGCTGACATTGACCTCTAATGTCGGTCTTTTGTTATATTGTAAGCAAAATTACTTACGTTTAGACATAATGGTCGCAATAAGCAAACCAAATGTTAACATTATCTGTAACGCTTCGGCTACTGTCATGCTCCCACCTCCTTACGGAGGAACCGACCTGTCAGAATCTCTAGTGTTATTATAACAGCTATCCTATTTATTGACAATATGTTCGTGAAAATAAAAAGGCGGTCGTTTGACCGTCTTTTTATTTTGCTCTTTTTACTTCAACTTTTCTACAACGCTCTGCAGTTTTTCCTGCCAGTCGGCGCAATAATCCGCACCGCCCTGCGCGCAGTCGCTCTTGCCGCCGCCACGGCCGCCAAAGGCTTCGTTGAGCAGCTTAATAACACTACGGCAATCGCCTGCAGTATCAGCCCCCAAAGCAACTGCGTAGCTGATGCGCTCAGGCTGCACTGCTACCAAAAGGCTCAGCGTGTTGTTCAAGGCAGTAACCTTCGGCAGAAAGGCTTTGATATCCTTGGCATCGTGACCTTCCATAGGCAAAGCCAAAACCTTTACTCCATCAGCATTCACCGGTGCAGCAGCATATGTTTCCTGCAGCTTTTCTTCTTCAATCTTCAGCAGCTTGCTCTTGGCAATGTCAAGCTGTGCCAGCAAATCAGCTTTCTGCTTATTTACAGCAGCAGGCACCTGCTCAGGCTTTACGGAAAGACTTGCAGCGACGCTAAGTAATGTGCTGTTCTTGGCGTCCGCATCAAGCAGTGCTCTGCGGCCGCAGACAAACTCTACGCGGCAACCACCCTTATGCTTTTCATGACGGATGACCTTAACACTGCCCAGCATCCCTGTAAATGGTGGATGCGTACCGCAGCAGGTACAGATATCGGCATCCTCAACCGAAACAATACGCAGCGTGCCTGTCAGCTTGCTGTTGAACTTACGCATTTTATCCTTCAGCTTGACAGCCTCTGTGCTGTCCATATAGCTGATATGTACCGGGCGATTCTCCCAGATGATTTCATTCGTATATAATTCTGCCTGCAGCAGCTCCTCGTCCGTCAGCTCCTTATCAAGGTCAATGAAAACATCATCCTCATTCATATGAAAGCCGATGTTGTTAGCCTTAAACAGCTTCCAGCAGGCGTAGGACAAAAGATGCTCGCCCAAATGCTGCTGCATTCTGTCCAGACGCACAGGCCAGTCCAGCACAGCCTCTGCCTCGGCGCCAACCTCCAACGGTTTGTCGCACTCATGGTAAATGTGACCATCCTTTTCACTTACATGGCTTACGACCGCATCAGCCAGCTTACCTCTGTCACTCAGCTGACCGCCGCCCTCCGGGAAGAAAACCGTCTGGTCAAGCTCAACCAGATATTTGCCATCCTTAGGCGTGCAGGCCGTAACCTTCGCCACGCACTGTTTGAGCAAAGAATTATTTTCAAAAAGCTTAATTGTCATTTTTTATTCCCCCTCATGAAATCTATGTGTCTCTAATAACCATTATTGTATCACTAATTTGCTAAAGTGTGTTATAATCAGTTATACAAGTCAAAAAAAATTCTATTGAAGCGAATAAGGAGCAATAAATGTTTCAAAATTTACTCTTTGATTTAGACGGTACCCTGACAAATTCCGCCGAGGGTATCACCAAATGCGTACAATACGCCCTGCGCGCTCAAAATATTGAGGAGCCTGATTTAAAAAAGCTGGAGGTTTTCATCGGCCCGCCCCTGCGCGACAGCTTTATCAAATACTATGGCATGACCAGAGAAAAGGCTGAAATCGGCGTAGAAAAATATCGTGAACGCTATACCGATATCGGCATCTGGGAAAACAAGGTTTATCCCGGTATCATGGAATTATTGGCTGACCTGCAGCAGGATGGCCGCCGCCTCGGCATGGCTACCGCCAAGCCGGAGATTTTTGCACTGCGAATTGCCGAACGCTTTGGCTTCAACCCCTATCTGGAAGATATTACCGGCTGCAGCCTGGACGGCAAAACCGATAAGAAAGCTTTAGTAGTTGCTGCCGCTCTGGAAAAATGGCAGCTTACTACACCCGAAGCTAAAAATACTGTAGCACTTATCGGTGACCGCCGCGAAGACGTTCTCGCCGCTCACGCCAACGGCATCGCCTGCATCGGCGCAGGCTTCGGCTTCGGCAGCTACGAGGAATTGTCGGAGGCAGGTGCCGATTACTATGTTTCTGATGTCCCGGCCTTAGCACGCTTTCTGCTGAGCAAAGCGTAAGAACGAATTTAACACGCAAAGGTGATAATATTATGCATATTTACGCAATCGGTGACCTGCATTTATCAGGCGAACCGGCGAGCAAGCCCATGGAGGTTTTCGGCGAGCATTGGCGCAACCATAAAGAAAAGGTTGCCGCTAATTGGCAAAACACCGTAACCGCACAGGGTATCGTTATTGTCTGTGGCGATATTTCCTGGGCCATGACTTTGGAAGAAGCAGCACAGGATTTAGACTGGTTGGCGCAGCTTCCCGGACGCAAGCTGCTGCTGCGCGGCAACCATGATTACTGGTGGAGCAGCCTGAGCAAAATGCAGCAGCGTTACGGCGCTCATTTTGAATTTCTGCAGAATGACTGCATTATGGTTGAGGATATCGCTGTCTGCGGCACCCGCGGCTGGCTGCTGCCCTCGGCGGAAAGCTTCAGTGACGCCGACAGAAAAATTTACAATCGCGAAGGTATACGCCTGGAGCTTTCCCTGCAGCAGGCACATAAAATGCAGGCACAGCAGATAATTACGGCCTTTCACTATCCGCCGCTCTTTGCGCGCACGGAGCACACCTGCTTTACTAATCTGATGCTGCGGTACGGTGTGCAGCACTGTGTCTACGGCCACATTCACGGTGAAAACCACATTTCCGTTTTTGAAGGATTGCGCGAAGGAATCAACTACAAGCTGGTTTCCTGCGACACGCAAGGCTTTCAGCTTTACAAGGTAATATAACAGTGAAACTTCGCTGATAAACAGACAGGCTCCCCTGAACGATTCGTTCAGGGGAGCTTTTTTTATACAAAAACAAGCCCTCGAATTTCTTCGAGAGCTTGCCATTTACGTTCATTTAATTATTTAGGATAGTTGCTGTTGGAGTTTTCTTTCAGCATAACGTCATGTGCGCCGCCTTCAACCAAGCTGGTTGCGGAAACCAGGGTCAGCTTAGCCTTCTCCTGCAGCTCTCGGATGTTCAGAGCACCACAGTTGCACATGGTGGAACGAACCTTTGCCAAAGTCAGGTTTACGTTATCCTTCAGGCTGCCTGCGTACGGAACGTAGGAGTCAACGCCTTCTTCAAAGGACAGCTTAGCTGCGCCGCCCATGTCATAACGTTGCCAGTTACGTGCACGGCTGGAGCCTTCACCCCAGTATTCCTTCATGTAGGTGCCGTTAATGTTAACCTTGTTGGTCGGGCTTTCGTCGAAACGAGCGAAGTAACGGCCCAGCATCATGAAGTCAGCGCCCATAGCCAGAGCCAGAGTCATGTGATAGTCATAAACGATACCACCATCGGAGCATACAGGAATGTATACGCCGGTTTCTTCGAAATATTCGTCACGAGCCTTGCAAACGTCAATCAAAGCGGTTGCCTGGCCACGGCCGATACCTTTTTGTTCACGGGTAATACAGATAGAACCGCCGCCGATGCCAACTTTAATGAAGTCAGCGCCAGCCTCAGCCAGGAAGCGGAAGCCTTCAGCGTCTACTACGTTGCCTGCACCAACCTTAACGCTGTCACCGTAGTGCTCACGGATCCAGTCCAGAGTGATTTTCTGCCATGCGCTGTAACCCTCGGAGGAGTCAATGCAGAGTACGTCAACACCTGCATCAATCAATGCGGGAACACGCTCAGCATAGTCGCGGGTGTTGATACCTGCGCCGACGATGTGGCGTTTTTTGCTGTCCAGCAGCTCCAACGGATATTCCTTATGAGTTGCATAGTCTTTACGGAATACCATGTACAGCATACGGCCGTCGTCATCAACGATAGGCAGAGTGTTGAGTTTTTTCTCCCAGATGATATCGTTAGCCTGTTGCAGGGTGGTATCCTTCGGAGCATAAACCATTTTGTCAATCGGAGTCATGAAGTCACGAACCTTAGCATCCATAGACATACGGCTCGGACGATAGTCACGGCTGGTAACAATGCCTTCCAGCTTGCCGTTAGCGGTACCATCGCTGGTAACAGCAACAGTGGAGTGACCGGTACGTTCCTTCAGTGCCAGGATGTCAGCCAGAGTGCTGTCCGGACGGATATTAGAGTCGCTGCTTACAAAGCCTGCGCGATAGCCTTTAACACGAGCAACCATAGCAGCTTCGTCCTCTACGGATTGAGAACCATAGATGAAAGAAACGCCGCCCTCTTTGGAAAGAGCTACAGCCAGCTTTTCGCCGGAAACAGCCTGCATGATAGCAGAAACCATCGGGATGTTCATAGTAATTGCCGGCTCCTCGCCTTTTTTGAATTTAACCAGCGGCGTACGCAGGTCTACATTGGCGGGGATACATTTTTCGGAGGAATAACCGGGAACTAACAGGTACTCACTAAATGTGTGAGCAGGTTCATCATAATAAAAAGCCATTCTTTCATCATCCTTTTCTTAATAATTTTTTTGTTTACCACAGCCAAAGCAACTGTTAATCATGTAACATAATTACTTGAAAAAATTGCTTTTCTGCGGTCCGAGTAGGTATTTTATCTATTTTACCTCTTTAATGCTCTCCATGCAATATCTTTTCTGCAAAAAGCGCCATTAAAATTAATTTTTTCTACAGCAGTATATGCACGGTCACGTGCAGCCTTGATATTTGCGTCTACGGCAGTTACACCAAGCACACGTCCGCCGTTGGTAAGAACCTTAGCGCCGTCGGCATTTGTACCTGCGTGGAATACAACAACGTCTTTATCTGCAGCAGCGTCAGCCAGACCGGTAATTTCCATACCCTTAGCATAGCTTTCGGGATAACCGCCGGAAGCCATTACCACGCATACAGCAGCCTTGTCGTACCAGCCGAAGTCTACCTGATCAAGAGTACCGGTAGCGCAGGCCAACATAATTTCAGCCAGGTCGCCGTCAAGCAGAGGCAACACTACCTGAGTTTCGGGGTCACCGAAGCGGCAGTTGAATTCTACAACCTTCACGCTGTCACCCTTGATCATCAAGCCTGCATAGAGGCAACCTTGATAAGGCATGCCTTCTGCTGCCATGGCAGCTATAACGGGCTTCAGAATCAGCTCGGTTGCTTTTAAACGCAGCACGTCGGTCATAACCGGAGCTGGAGCATAGGTGCCCATACCGCCGGTATTAGGACCTTCGTCACCGTCAAATACGCGCTTGTGGTCCTGAGAAGCAATCATCGGCACAATGGTTTTGCCGTCGGTAAATGCCAGGAGAGAAGCCTCCTCGCCTTCCATGTATTCTTCCAGAACGAGGCGTGCGCCTGCGTTGCCGAATTTATGGTCAGCCATCATTTCGTCGATAGCGTCAAGTGCTTCCTGCTTAGTCATAGCAACAACAACGCCCTTGCCAGCTGCAAGACCGTCAGCCTTAACTACGATAGGAGCACCCTTTTCTTCAACGTAAGCCTTGGCAGTTTCAATATCCTCGCAAATTTTGAAGAAAGCGGTAGGAATATTGTATTTTGCCATCAGCTCTTTGGAAAATGCCTTGGAGCCTTCCAACTGTGCTGCAGCTTTGGAAGGACCGAACACCGGCAGACCGCGGCGTTTGCAAACGTCCGCAAGACCTGCAACAAGCGGTGCCTCAGGACCAACAACGGTCAGGTCAATGCTCTTTTCCTCAGCGTAATCTGCTACGCCCTCCAGATTCTCAACATCCAGAGCAATGCATTCGCATTTAGGCAGCAGTGCCATGCCCGGGTTGCCGGGAGCAGCATAAATTTTTTCAACCTTAGGGCTTTGCGCCAGTTTCCACGCTAAAGCGTGTTCGCGGCCGCCGCCACCGATTAATAAAATATTCATGGTTATTTCTCCAGTTGCTTCTTCAGATATTCGCTGATCATTGCATCGTATTCAGCAGTATGAGTAAAGGCTTCCAGTGCCAGCTCCTTGCGGGTGCGTGCATCAACGTCGCCTTCTTTAGCGAGCATTTCCATTAATCCTTCGTAACGGCTCGGATAAGTTACGATAACAACGTCCTTGAAGTTTTTAGCGCTGGCACGTACCATTGCCGGCCCGCCGATATCAATGTTTTCAATTGCCTCAGCCTCGGTTACGCCGGGTTTGGCAACAGTTTCGCGGAAGGGATAGAGGTTAACTACAACCAGGTCAATCGGGGTGATGTCATGCTCAGCCAAAGCCTTCATATGCTCCGGATTGCTGCGTACAGCCAGGATTGCGCCATGAATTTTCGGGTTCAGAGTTTTTACACGGCCATCCATGATTTCCGGGAAGCCGGTTACATCACTTACATAGGTTACAGGAATGCCTGCTTCCTTAATAGCCTTCATGGTGCCGCCGGTAGAAATAATTTCTACACCGTTATCACTCAGGAATTTTGCCAGCTCTACAATGCCGGTTTTATCACTAACGCTTAATAATGCTCTTTTAATTTTCATGCTTTAACCTTTACCTTTCTGCCTTCGATTGTCAGCTTTCCTTCTGCCCAAAGCTTTAAAGCCTCCGGCATTGCGATATGCTCCTGCACCAGAATGCGGTCAGCCAGAGTATCCTCGGTGTCGTCATCCATAACAGGAACAACCTTCTGCAGGATAATCGGGCCGCTGTCAGTGCCTGCATCGACAAAATGAACGGTGCAGCCGCTGAATTTTACACCGTAGTCCACAGCCTGCTTCTGGCCGTGCAGACCGGGGAAGCTCGGGAGCAGCGCCGGATGAATGTTAATAATCTTATGCTGCCATTTATTTACGAAATCAGCGCTCAGAATACGCATAAAGCCTGCGAGAACTACCAGCTCGCAGCCCTCTGCTTCTAAAGCAGCGTTGATTTTTGCTTCAAATTCTTCTTTGGAAGCGCAAGCCTTACGCTCTACGGCAACAGTTTTAATATCGGCCTTTTGCGCACGCTCCAAAGCAAAAGCATCAGGCTTATCACTGATTACAACCGCGATTTCCAGCGGCAGATAGCCATCAGCGATACGGTCCATAATTGCCTGCAGATTACTGCCGCGACCGCTTACAAGTACGCCGATCTTATGCACCGAAAACGCCGCCTTTCATAATCGTTTCTTTGTGTCCGGGAACAACCTTGCCCAGCTCATAGAAGGTTTCGCCCTCAGCCTTCAGGTGAGCGCGTACAGCGTCAGCCTCAGACGGGTCAACAACCAATACCATGCCTACGCCCATGTTGAAGGTGCGGTACATTTCAGCCCAAGGTACATTGCCCCATTCCTGCAGCTTTTTGAAGACAACAGGAACTTCCCAAGCCTCGGCATTTACCTCAGCATCGCAATCTTCGGGCAGAATGCGGGGAATATTATCATAGAAGCCGCCGCCGGTGATATGTACCATACCGTGCAAATCGAAGTTTTCAATCAGCGGCAGGCAGGTTTTCGGATACAGACGAGTCGGAGTCAGCAGCTTTTCGCCCAAGGTGCAGCCAAATTCCGGAATTTCGGTGTCCATAGTGTAACCCATAGCCTCAAAGCAGATTTTACGTACGAGAGAGAAGCCGTTGGAATGCACACCGCTGGAAGGCAGGCCAAAAAGCACGTCGCCGGCCTTAACCTTGTCACCGGTAATCATTTTGCTCTTCTCAACTACGCCAACACAGAAGCCTGCGATATCATATTCGCCTTTGGAGTAGAAGCCGGCCATTTCGGCAGTTTCGCCGCCGATAAGAGCACAGCCGCTTTCCTTGCAGGCATTGGCAACACCCTTAACGATGTTGGCAACCTTTTGAGAATCAACCTTATCTACTGCAATGTAATCCAGGAAGAACAAGGGCTCTGCGCCTTGTACCAGGATATCGTTAACGCACATTGCTACAGCATCCTGACCGATAGTATCATGCTTATCAGCCATGAAAGCCAGCTTCAGCTTAGTGCCTACGCCGTCAGTACCGCTGACGAGCACAGGCTCCTTGTATTTGCCGCTGTTTAAAGCAAACAGGCCGCCGAAACCGCCCAAGTCACCTATAACCTCAGGTCTGTAGGTAGCGCGTACGCTGTCCTTCATTAATTCTACTGCCTTATTACCAGCATCAATATCTACACCGGCATCAGCATAAGTAAGTTGTTTCTTTTCCTCGCTCATGAGCCTTCCTCCTGTTATTCAATAATGCTTTTAGGTTCTGCTTTGATTACACTGTCTGCGTTATCGGGGTATTTAGCGCTGAAGCAAGCACAGCACAAACCTTCGGGGTCAATTTTATCAATAGCGCGTTTCATGCCATCCAAAGAAATATAATGCAGGCTGTCTGCCCCAATATAACGGCAGATTTCATTTTCCGTGCAGCGTGCCGCAATCAGCTCCTTGCGCTCGGAAGTATCAATACCATAGTAGCAGCTGTCTGTTACCGGGGGAGAAGAAATGCATACATGCACCTCACGTGCGCCTGCCTCCTTCAACAGTTTAACAATCTTGCCGCTGGTAGTGCCGCGAACGATGGAGTCATCGACCATAACAACAGATTTGCCTTCTACAACGCTGCGTACCGGATTCAGCTTCAGACGTACTGCATTAGCACGTTGCTTTTGCGTCGGCTGGATAAAAGTACGGCCTACATAACGGTTTTTGGTAAGACCTTCCAGGAAGGGAACACCGGCCTCCATAGCATAGCCGATTGCCGCCGGAGTACCGCTATCAGGAACAGATATAACGATATCCGGATGAATATCAGGCGTTTCCCTAGCCAGCTCGCGGCCCATCTGGATACGTGCATCATATACAGACTGGTTGTCGATGATACTGTCATTACGAGCAAAGTAAACATATTCAAAAATGCAGTGCGCAGGCTTTGCCGGTTTGTTTTCAGCCCACATCATGCTGCGCGGTTCGGAGTTATCGCTGTCGATAATAATCATTTCGCCGGGCTTAACATCGCGTACCAGCTCTGCACCAACCAAGTCAAAGGCACAGGATTCGGAAGCAACGCACCAGCCGTTTTCCATCTTGCCGAGTACCAGCGGACGGAATCCGTAGGGATCGCGTACTGCGATAATTTTGTTATCAGTCATCAGCAGAATAGCAAAAGCGCCCTTAATCTGGTTAACAGCCTCTGCTACACGCTCTTCAATAGTCGGACGTGCACTGTAGGCAATCAAGTTCAATACAACCTCACTGTCAACAGTAGTATTAAATACTGCGCCTTCCTTAGCCAGGTTAGCACGCAGCTGACCGGCATTAGTCAGGTTACCGTTATGGCTCAGAGCCAGGTTACCGCCGTCAAAATAAACCTTCAGCGGCTGAATGTTATACGGCATGCTGGCACCGGTGGTGGAATAACGTACGTGGCCGATTGCCGCATAGCCCTGCAAATCAGCAACGCCGTCCTTGAAAACATCGGCAACGAGGCCCATGCCCTTTTTAATTTTCATACGCTCGCCGTCAGTAACAACAATACCGGTACTTTCCTGGCCACGATGCTGCAGCGCATACAGTCCCCAATAGGTGTTGAGTGCTACATCCTCATTATGGCTGAAGATACCAAAGACACCGCACTCCTCATGCAGCTTGTCTTCGCTAAAATTTTGCTCCTCGAAAATCTGCTCCACAATTTTTCTCCTTAATTTTAGTTTTTAGTTATCAATTGTCAGTTATTAGTGGTTAGTTATAAGTGATCAGTAATCAGTAATCAGTAATTAGTTATTAATGTTTAGCAGTCAGTTTCTATTCACTATCCACTACTCACTATTCACTATTACAGGTGTAAGTCCTTGAACTCCTGCGCAGGAACGCCACGCATGGAAGCCAGCTTTTCACCCTTAGCTCTTACTTCTTCACGCATTGTTGCACGATGCTCTGCCAGTTTTTCTACCAGCTCCGGATATTTGACGGAAAGAATCTGAATCGCGAACAATGCAGCATTCTTAGCACCATTGATAGCCATCGTTGCAACAGGTACACCGGAAGGCATCTGTACAAAGCTCAGCAGTGCATCCATACCAGCCAACGGTGTTGCATTAATAGGAATACCGATGACAGGAACGGTAGTAAAGGCAGCGATGAAACCACCCAGATGAGCAGCTGCGCCGGCTGCGGCAATAATTACCTCTACGCCACGGTCACGGGCACCCTTAGCAAAATTCTGTACTACGTCCGGAGTACGGTGAGCGGAAGCAACTACTACTTCAGTTTCAACGCCAAACTCCTTCAGAGTTTTTTCTGCAGCCTCAAGTACAGGCCAGTCAGAATTACTACCCATGATAATTGCAACTTTCATTGAAATCTACCTCCCAAAAATTACTTGTAGAAACAATAAAACCCAAGCAGAAAGCTGTTCAGTTTCGAAATCCTGTGCAAAATCTAACCCGGGTTCTCAATCACTTAAATAATTCACTTTAATTATACCAATCCAACGCGTAAACGTCAAATAAACTGTGAACTTTTTAACAGTTTTTTAGAAAATCGTTCGGAAAACCTTTGGAGCAAAGAAAAAAGCACCTGTCAGACATCAGGCAGATGCTAAAAACTCATACTCCAAAATGCTTATTCCACTGTTCAATAATTCTCTTTTTGTTCTGAGATACGAAGCGAAGTATCTTCAGCAAATCGGCATCAGGAATTTTGCTTTTATTATGCTCTAAAATAACACGTTCCCCAACCCATATTTTAGTTGCATTTTCAGTCGGCCTGCCTTTACAAACGTGTACGTGAACCGGCTCGCCGGCATCACCTGACCAAAAATATATTGTATAACCTAAAAGCTTATACAGCATTGGCAAGATGATCTCCTCCTTCGCGTGCCATCTCCCAAATCAAGGCTGCATTATCAGCAGCAAAATCTTTTAAATCTTCTATTTCAGCCTCGCTGTATCCCTCAAAAGAAGCTGTATCTAAGTCAGGCAAAGAAATCTGCAAATAGTCAAAACCGGTATCTACAGGACGTTCAAAATAAACATCAATATGCTCACCGTTCTTATCCTTGCGTATATCATTAAAAGTAACAAGTGTTCCATCAGCGAATTCTACATATGTATATTTCATTTTGCTCACCTCGTTTTATAAACATCATGCATTGGCAACTCATTAATTGAACATCTCTTTTAATTGTATCATTTCCCAACCTGCTGCGCAATAATAAGCCTATTATATATATTAGAAAAAGCACCCTCCGCCGCCGCTTTCACGGCAGCAGAGGGCGCTTAAACCCAAAGCTGTTTTATTTTACGACAACGTCAATTGCATCGTTTACCAATACAACCTCAACCTTATCGCCATTTTTAATTTCGCCTGCAACAATCTTCTTGCCCAGGATGTTTTCAACAGTGTGGACAATCAGACGTTTCAACGGACGAGCACCGAAGGCAGGATCAAAGCCGGCCTTTGCCAGGAAAGCAACAGCCTCGTCAGTATAAGTAAGCGTCAGCTCCAGCTGCTTGTTCAGACGGTCACCCAGCTCATGCAGTACCAGTTTAACGATTTCCTTAATCTGTTCTGCCTGCAGCGGTTTGAACACAACGATGTCATCAACACGGTTCAGGAATTCCGGACGGAAGAAGTTCATCAGCATCTGCTGAATCTTTTCTCTATCCATAGAGCCCTGTGCTTTCATAATCTCGTTGCTGCCAAGGTTACTGGTCATAATAATCAAGGTATTCTTGAAGTCAACGATACGGCCTTTACCATCAGTCAGACGGCCATCGTCCAGAACCTGCAGCAATACGTTAAAGACATCTGCATGTGCCTTTTCGATTTCGTCCAACAGGATTACGCTGTACGGATGACGGCGTACAGCCTCAGTCAGCTGACCGCCTTCATCATAGCCGACGTATCCGGGAGGCGCACCAATCAGACGAGATACGGTATGCTTCTCCATGTATTCGCTCATATCGATACGAACCATGTTGCGTTCATCATCAAAGAGCACCTCGGCCAAGGTCTTAGCCAGCTCGGTCTTGCCGACACCGGTAGGACCAAGGAAGATAAAGGAACCAATCGGACGGTTAGGATCCTTGATACCGGCACGTGCACGGATAACAGCCTCGCTGACAGCCTTGACTGCCTCGTCCTGACCGATAACATGCTCGTGCAGGATTTCTTCCAGGTGAACCAGTTTAGCACGTTCACCGGTGCCTAAGCGGGCAACAGGAATGCCGGTCCAGGTGCTGACAACTTTGGCGATATCCTCTTCGTCAACCTCTTCCTTGAGCATAACATTGTCATTGCCGTTTTCATCCTTCTTGGACAAAGCAGCCAATTCCTTCTGCAGCTCAGGCAGACGGCCGTATTTCAATTCAGCCATCTTGTTCAGGTCATAGTCGCGCTCAGCCTGCTCCATCTGGTTTTTCACAGCATCAATTTCCTTCTTTACCTCACGTACGCGGGCAATAGAAGCCTTTTCTGCATCCCAGCGTTTAACAAGCTCGTCATTTTCCTTACGCAGCTTTGCCAGCTCCTCGTTCAGCTTAGCCAAACGGTCCTTGGACTGAGCATCCTCCTCTTTGCCCAAGGCCTGAGCTTCGATTTCCAGCTGCAGGATACGACGTTTGCTTTCATCCAGCTCGGTCGGCAGCGAATCAATTTCGGTACGCAGACGGGCAGCAGCCTCATCTACCAGGTCAATAGCCTTATCAGGTAAGAAACGGTCATTGATATAACGGTTAGAAAGCACAGCAGCAGCCACCAGAGCAGCGTCTTTAATGCGTACGCCATGATGTACCTCATAGCGTTCACGCAGGCCACGCAGGATGGAAATTGTATCTTCAACGCTTGGCTCCTTAACCATTACCGGCTGGAAACGACGCTCCAGCGCACTGTCCTTTTCAATATACTTACGGTATTCGTTCAGCGTAGTTGCACCGATACAGCGCAGCTCGCCGCGTGCCAGCATCGGTTTCAGGATGTTGCCTGCATCCATAGCACCTTCAGCAGCACCGGCACCGACAACGGTATGCAGCTCATCAATAAACATGATAATCTGACCGGCGCTTTCGCTGACAGCCTTCAATACCTTTTTCAGACGCTCTTCGAATTCACCACGGTATTTGGCACCGGCAACCAGAGCTGCCAGGTCCAGAGCATACAGGGTTTTATTCTTCAGGCTTTCCGGTACATCACCGGCAACAATACGTCTTGCCAGACCTTCAACGATGGCAGTTTTACCAACGCCGGGCTCACCGATAAGCACCGGGTTATTTTTCTTACGACGCGAAAGGATTTCAATTGTACGACGGATTTCCTCATCACGGCCGATTACCGGATCCAGCTTGCCTTCTTTAGCTTTTGCCGTCAAATCCTGGCCGTATTTTTCCAGCGTCTTTTTAGTTTCATCATTTGCTTCGCTATTTTGATACTGCATAAATGCCGCCTCAACTTTTTTCTTATCTATACCATATTTACGGAAGAGCGATACAACATCGCTGTCACCGTCACTGGCCATAGCTGCAACCAGCTGGCCGATGCCGATTTCTTCCTTACCTTGTCCCAGAATAGCCATTACTCTGGCAAAGCCGGTACCCATCATCAGCTGACGGTCCTGACCTTTTACTCCGGGGATTTTTTGTACTAAAGCCTTAGCATCCTTGCTGAAAGCATTTTCATCAATGCGCAGGCTCTGCAGCAAATATTTAAAGAAGCCGTCGCTGCCGCACAATGCTGCCAGAACATGTGCCGTTGTCAGCTCCTGGTGATAGTTCATAACTGCCTGCTGCTGAGCAGCCTCCAAGATAGCCTTTACCTCTTCACTGTAGCGTTCATTCATCACGCTGCACCTCCTTCTATCAGGTTCAATAGCGGTCAATAACCGAATGGAGTTGACTCTTTTCCATTTCCGGACCACTATTCACTTTCTAATTGCTATTATATCAGTAAAAGTCAAAAAGTCAAATAGTTTTCTGTGTTAATTCAGTGAAAAATCACCGTCATTTTGTTGACATATTGTTATGTTTGTGGCAATATTAATAACATGTCGTTCTGTCGGCCAAGTACTCTTTACCCCAAAGACCATCGGCTCACCCCGGCCGTTTTGACCTTTATGCGTACTTCCACCAACAGGTCTATAATTATATTATTTGTCATGTTTTATGAGGAGGAACCAAAATGTCACCTACCAGCTTATTGCGCGGTATTGCCTTTTTGCTGCTTTTGCAATGGGTATCCACGCTTATCATCAACGCCCTCGGCGTACCCTTTCCGCCCGCTCTTTTGGGAATGCTGATTTTAACGGCACTTCTCTGCGGCAACGTTATTCCGGCAAGCTCCATCGAGGGCATCTGCGATATCCTGATTTCCAAAATGGGTATGCTGTTTTTACCGGCAGGCGTCAGCGTTATATTATATGTAGATGTTATCAAAGCTGAGCTGCTGCCCATTACCGTTACCATTATCGTCTGCAGCATTGTAGTTCTGGCTGTTACAGCCTTCTTTATCGAAGCAATGCTCAAAGGAAAGGAGAGTCAATGATGCTTTTTCCTGACGTTTTACTTAACTCACCGCTCTTTGGCATCGGTCTGACGGTTATCCTGTACGTTATCAGCGAAATCATCATCGACCGCTTCAGCCTGAACATTATTCCGCCCTTCGTTATCGCCTGTCCTCTGGTCATTGCTGTCATCGTTCTGGCGCCCGGCGTAGAGTACAAACAGTACGAAGCCGGTGCGGAATTCATTAACTTTCTTTTGGGACCGGCAACCATCGCTCTGGCTCTGCCCCTGTACAAGAACCGTGAAATCATCATGGCCAAGGCCGGTGCTATTGCCGGCGGCGTTACACTGGCAACTCTTTCGGCTATCATCGTCGTTTACTTCTGCGGCAAGGCCATGGGTACCAGCGAGCAGGTTCTGCTTTCGCTCATTCCCAAATCCATTACGACGCCAATCGCCATTGACGTTTCCAAAACTATCGGCGGCATTCCAGCATTGACTACTGCTGCTGTTATCTTCACCGGCATGCTGGGTGCAACCTTCAATCACAAGCTGCTGCGTCTTTTGGGAATCAAAAACCATTTGGCTGCCGGTCTTGCTATCGGCGCCTCCAGCCATGGCCTCGGCACCAGCGTCTGCGCCAATGTCAGCCCCATTCAGCTGGCTATCGGCGGTGTAGCGATTGCCCTTACCGGCATCAGCACCTCTATCCTGGCACCGATTTTACTGCCGATTTTAAAAAGCATCTGGTAAGCAGATAAAGCAAAAGCCCAAATTCTCACATACATTTCATGTGGGAATTCGGGCTTTTTTGTTTTTAGAGATGCGGAATAATCCCGCGCAGCTCGGAAAAGATTACTGCCGCCTTATCTGCAGGATATACGCTGCACGGCAGCTGCCGCAGATCCTCGGTGCGCCAGCCCTTGTTTTCCTCCGCCAGCTTGGCCAGCGCTTCTTCCAAATCATGTGCCAGCACAACAGCAATCGCATCGAGATAAAATTCGCTGTTAACGCAGGGCTCATCAATCATACTGTGGCTGTGATATGTTTTGTTGTGTCGCCAAACGTAAATGTTCATGCAGCATCCCTCCGTTCATGGTGATATTTGTTTAATTCTTGAGAGGGAGCAGTTTTCCTGCTTAAAGACCCCAAAGTCGAAACAACGTAAAAAAGGACCGCCACGCTAAGCATAGCAGTCCTCAAATTATCTGTATATAAATTATTTGCCCAGGATTTCGTTGACGTAGTTTACCGCACTGACAGCGTTCGGTGCATAATGCTCGGCACCAATGGTATCAGCGTATTCCTGCGTGAGCACCGCACCGCCGACAACAACCTGACAGTCACATTCATTATGCAACGCAGCAATAGTTTCTTCCATTGCGCCTACTGTCGTTGTCATCAATGCAGATAAACCGACAACCTTGGCGTCAGTTTTCTTAGCTGCCTCCACAACTGCTTCCACAGGCACATCCTTGCCCAAGTCAAGCACGTGATAGCCGTAATTTTCTAGCAGTACCTTAACAATGTTTTTGCCGATATCGTGGATATCGCCGTGGACGGTAGCAATAATCACTGTTTCTCCCTGCGTTTCGCCCACGCCGACAGCCTCACGGATAACCTCAAAGGCAGCCTTCGCCGCATCCGCGCTCATCAGCAGCTGCGGCAGGAAGAGAGTTTTCTTTTCAAAGCCATGACCGACAAAATCAAGCGCCGGAATCATATACTTGTTGATGATATCCAAAGGCTTTTCGCTTTCCAATGCCTTGGCTGCTGCCTGACGCGCAGGTCCCTGCAGTCCTTTGACAATGGCATCGTAAAGTCCCATTTCGCTTACTGTTGTCGCAGCAGCCTTCGGCGCATCAGCATAATGCTGCACGTATTCCTTGCAGCCCTCGTCATAGCCTGCCAGCGCACGATAGCCGTAATAAGCATCCATCATCGGCTTGCTCTGCGGATTGATGATGCCGCAGGAAAGACCTGCTGCCATCGCCATGCTGAAGAAGGTGCTGTTGACGGCATCACGGCCGGGAAGACCGAACGAAATGTTGGAAACACCCATAACAGTGTTGATGCCGCGTGCCTTCATCGTGCGGATAACCTCACAGGCAATCGCCGCGTTATCGGCACCGGTGGAAATAGTCAGTGCCAGCGGGTCTACAACTATATTGCGGCTTTCAATACCGTATTCGTCCGCACGGGCAATAATTTTTTCAGCCACAGCGATACGTCCTGCGGCAGTTGCAGAAATACCGTTATCATCAAGGCACAGTGCAACCAGCACAGCACCGTATTTTTTAGCCAGCGGCAGCACATGCTGCAGGCTGTCCTCCTTGCCGTTGACGGAATTAAGCATCGGCTTGCCGTTATAGAGGCGCAGCGCTCTTTCCATTGCTTCGTAATTAGATGTATCAATCTGCAGTGGCGTATCGGTAATCGCCTGCAACGCCGGCACAGCCTTTGCGGCCATTGCCGCTTCGTCAATGCCTGGCGTTCCAACGTTAACGTCCAGAATCTGCGCGCCTACGCCAATCTGCTCCAGACCGAGGCGGCACACATAATCAAGGTCGCTGTTGACCAATGCTTCCTTCAAACGCTTTTTGCCGGTAGGATTGATGCGTTCGCCGATAATTATAGGACCTTCGCCAAGATGCACTGCCTTGCCGTAGGAGGATACCGCCGTAAGACGGCAATCACGCGTACCTCCGGGCTGCAGAGTTTTGCATTTGGCAATCATCTGCGCAATATGCTCCGGCGTTGTACCGCAGCAGCCGCCGACGATGCTTGCGCCCTTGCCTGCCAGCTTGTACATCAGCTCCGCATATTCCTCCGGGCCGACATCAAAGCAAGTTTTGCCGTCACGCTGCACCGGCAGTCCGGCATTCGGATTGATAATCAACGGCAGGCTGGTTGCCGCCAGCATCTGCGGAAATAATTTACCCACCTGCACCGGTCCCAAACCGCAGTTAAAGCCGATGGCATCTACGCCCAGTCCTTCGCACATCAGAGCGGCAGCCTCAACCGTAGCACCGGTCAACAGCTTGCCGTCCTCATCAAAGGTCATGGTCACACAAATCGGCAAATCGCTGTTTTCCTTAGATGCCAGAACCGCAGCCTTGATTTCGTAGGTATCACTCATCGTTTCGATAAGAATCAGATCCGCACCGGCAGCAGCGCCGTAACGTACCATTTCGCCGTAGGCTTCTACTGCCTTTTCAAAAGGCAAATCGCCATAAGGAGCCAACAGCTTGCCTGTCGGTCCCAAATTCAGCGCAACAAATTTATTTTCCCTGCCACCGCAGGCCTTCTTGGCAATCGCCACAGCCGCTTCGATGGTTTCCTTGCAATCCAGTCCGGAGCCTGCCAGCTTCAACGGATTAGCGCCGAAGGTATTGGATTTTACGATATTGGAGCCTACATCAAGATAACTGCGATGCACAGCCTCTACAATATCGGGGTGTGTAAAATTCCAGCTTTCGGGCAGCTCACCCGGCTGCAGACCGCGTGCCTGCAGCTGTGTGCCGGTGGCACCATCAAAGAACAGCATTTGCTTGCCTAACAATTCCTTAAAATTCATAAATTAAATCTTCTCCTCAAACTTTCTTAATATCAGTATCTCTGTAAGGACAGTTTATATTACTGCAGGTCATACATTTATTCTGCACGCAGGCAACATCTTCCGATAAGCCGATGATTGCCGTCACCGACTTGGACGGAGCCATCATCAGGCCATCCGTCAGCGTCAGGCCGATGCGTTTGGCGCAGTTCAGCACAGCGAACAGCTGACGCTGCTCCTCCAGCGGCCAATCTCCGTAACCAGGAGAAAAGCGCGGACGCTGCAGTAGACCGCCGGTTTCAGCCTGAGCCTGCACTTCATCGCAATAGCTTTCAATCAGCGCCGCTGCCACAGCCTGAGCCGCCGCACCTTCAGCAACGCTGATGAGCGCAAGGCGGCGGATGGCTGCGTCCACCCTGCTGCCGAGTGTTGCACCCATAAGCAGCACCGTGTCGCAACCCTTTAAATGACGCGCCAACGCATGCGAATGAAAGCGTACGCCGCAATCCAGCGTTACGCCTGCCTCATCTGCCGTTATCGCATGCTTTTGCAGGATATAACGTGCCTGTACCTCATTGCGCAGCTTCAGATAAACCGTATCCACTAAAATTTCTGCTGCCTTATCTCCTGGCTTGGCCCGCAGATAGCGCAGCGCTTCCTTTTGCTTAAATTCCATAACAACAACCTAACTTTTGCGCCATAGCGCAGGACTATTTATCTACAATCTCTCCGAGATTATTCATAATACCGGCAAAAATTTCCGGTTTGTTCATCGTATAGATGTGCACATTGTCAAAACCATTGGCAATCAGATCAATAATCTGACCGGTAGCATAGGCGATACCTGCCTGCTTCAGCGCCTCCGGCTTATCGGCAAACTTTTCTACCATCGCACGGAACTGCGGCGGCAGCTTAGTACCGCTCAGCTGGCAGATACGGATAATCTGCTTGGCATTCGTCACCGGCATAATACCCGGCACTACCGGCACATTGATGCCCGCACGCAGCAGGCGGAACATATAGTTATATAAAATCGTATTATCAAAAAACATCTGCGTCACTAAAAAGTCAACGCCTGCATCCACCTTGTACTTGGTGTTTTCTATATCCTGTTCCAAGGAACCGGATTCGGGATGGCCTTCGGGATAAGCAGCACCGCCGACGCAGAAATCGCCTTGCTGCTTCACAAAACGCATCAGCTCACTGGCATGGGCAAAGCCGCCGATTTCCTCACCCTGCATATCTGCCGGGATATCGCCGCGCAGTGCCAGAATATTTTTTACGCCAAAGCCCTGCAGCTGTCCAAGTACCTCTGCCAGCTTTGCTTTATCAGCCTTTACACAAGTCAGATGAGCCAGAGCCGGCATGCCGTTATCCTCTACTTTTTTGGCCAGTGCTGCCGAATAGCCTACCGTGCTGCCGCCTGCGCCATAGGTGACGCTCATATAGGACGGCTTGCTGGCTGCAATTTTGTTGACAATCTCCAGACTGTTTTGCAGCTCTGCGCCCTGCTTAAGCGGAAACAGCTCGCACGACAGATGAATTTTACCGTTTTTTAAGATATCAATTATTTTTTCCGATGTCATAATTATCCCCCAAAATCAAAAGCATTCGTATGACATTTTAACAGTTAGCGACATCTTTGGCAAACAAAAAGCAGAAGAAATTAACTAATAGGCGATAAAACCTACCAAAATGATAAATATGTTACACACTAAAAATCCCGCAACCAAATAAGCTGCGGGATTGAATTTCGTTGGCGGAGACGGTGGGATTCGAACCCACGTGCCGCGCAAACGGCAAACTGATTTCGAGTCAGCCGCGTTATGACCACTTCGCTACGTCTCCATTATTCTGTTGGCGCGAATATATTCGCATCAGGTTAACATTAATATTATATAGGAAAAATCCCGTCTTGGCAACCGCATACTGAAATTATTCCTGCGACACACCAGCTTCAATCCTGCGCTTCGCCTTGTTCTCCTGACGGCGACGGCGGAAAAAGTCGCGCATCACCTGTGCGCATTCCTCCTCACAGATGCCGCTGACAACCTCTGCGCAGTGATTAAGATTAGGATTCGTAATAATATTGAAAATGGATTCCGCACCGCCAGCCTTCACATCTGGGCAGCCATAAACAACGCGATCGACACGGCCGTTGACAATGGCACCGCTGCACATCGGGCAGGGCTCAACGGTAACGTACAGCGCACAACCGCTCAGACGCCAACGCCCCAGACGCTCGCAGGCCTCACGGATGACGATGACCTCAGCGTGCGCCGTTGCGTCATGCCACGTTTCACGCATATTGTGCGCAGCGGCGATAACCTCGCCCGTTGTCATGTCCGCCAGCACCGCGCCGATAGGAATTTCACCAAGCTCTGCGGCCTTGCGTGCTTCAGCCAGCGCCAGCTGCATATACTTTTTATCGTCCATCAGGCATCCTCCGCCGCTTCCATCAGCAGCTCCCATTTTTCCATCAGCTCGGCAATGGTTTGCTCGTATTCCTCATGCTCTGCTGCCATAGCTGCGCTATGCTCAGGATCGGTATGATTTGCCGGGTCTGCCATCTGCTTTTCCAAAAGGCCCATCATAGCCTCCTGCTCACGAATCTGCAGCTCTACCTTGGGCAGCAGTCGCGCAGCCTCATCCGGGCTGTAACGGCGCTTTTTATCCTCCTGTTTTTTCGCTTTAGCCGGCACAGCAGCAACCTGCTGTTGCTGCTTTTTAGCCTGTGCCTCAGCATAGGCCGCAGCCTTTTCCGCTTCCTCCTGTGCCTGCGCCAAAGCAGCAGCCTTTTTCTGCTTTTCTTCGAGGTAAAAATCGTAGTTACCCTTGTAATCCTTAACCTCTAAATCCTCAATCTCCCAGATGCGGTCCGCAACCTCATTGACGAAATAACGGTCATGGCTGACTACCAGCACTGTGCCGTCAAAGGCCTCCAGCGCTGCTTCTACCGCTTCGCGCGCCATAATATCCAGATGGTTCGTCGGTTCGTCAAGCACCAGACAGTTGGCTCCATCCAGCACCAGCTTCAGCAGTACCAGGCGTGCCTTCTGACCGCCGCTCAGCTCACCGATTTTTTTGAACACATCATCACCGTGGAATAGCATACCGCCAAGCATGGAACGTATATGCTCTTCCGTAAAGCCGTATTCAACAACAAAGTTTTCCAACAGCGTCTGCTCCGGGTTTAATCGCTCATAGCTCTGTGAAAAATAACCTATCTGCACTCTGCTGCCAATCTTGGCCTTGCCCTTCAGCGGTGCGATTTCACCCAGAATTGTACGCAGCAGTGTCGTCTTACCGGTACCGTTGGCACCCAAAAGCGCCGCCTTTTCACCGCGGCGCAGTGTAAGGTTAATACCCTTGGCCAATACCTTCTCGCCGTAGCCGATGGTGAGGTCCTCCATAATCAGCACTCTGTCCGCACATTCGGCAGCCGGCGGCAAACGCAGTTCAAACTCCTCGTGCTGCACCGGCGCATCAATACGCTCCAAACGGTCCAGCTGTGATTGACGGCCACGCGCCATTTTGCTCTTGATGCCAGCCTTGAAGCGACGGATATAAGCCTCCGTGCGCGCAATATAATCCTGCTGTGCATTGTAGGCAGCAGTCAACGTACTGCTCTGAATCGCCTTCTGCTCCAGATAGCGGCTGTAATTGCCCTTAAAGGATTGCAGCTTGCCGCCCTCCATCTCCAGAATACGCATAGCAACATTATCAAGGAAGGCACGGTCATGGCTGACAACGAGCAGACCGCCCTTAAATTCCTGCAGATACTTTTCCAGCCACTGCGTCATTACAATATCCAGATGGTTTGTCGGTTCGTCCAGAATCATGAAGTCGGGATTACGCACCAGTGCTGCTGCCAGCATCAGGCGTGTCTTTTGGCCGCCGCTCAGTGTTGCCGCATCATGCTGCCACCAATCCTCAGTATAGCCAAGGCCGATAAGCACACGCTTAATGCGGTTTTCGTAATTATAACCGTCGATAAACTCATAACGTTTAAGTACGCGTCCGTATTCCTCCAGACAGCTGTCGAGCTTTTCGCCCTGCAGCTTACCGGAATCAGCCTCCAGCTGTGCCAGCTTTTGGCGCAGGCTGCTGATTTCCGGACAGGCTGTCTGCATAAACTGCCAGATAGTACCTCTGATATCGGTAAAGCCCTGCTGTACATAGCCCACACTGATACCGGGCTCGAATTTTACCGCACCGCTGTCAACCCATTCAGGCTGCAGCAGGCAACGCAGCAGCGTCGTCTTGCCGCTGCCGTTGACGCCTACAAGACCGACATGCTCGCCCTGCTCTACCATGAAGCTGACGTCCTTAAATATTTCATGAATGCCAAATGCTTTGGCTATTTTATCTACTACTAATTGCATAACCAATCTCCTTTTAATAACTATTATAACACCTTCCGGCATTATACTCAAAAGGCTCTGTTATATTCTTATATTTTCGTGCATTACATAAAAAGAGGCTGCCGCATCAGCGGCAACCTCCATATACTTTTAAGATTTATGAGCCATAGCAACCTGAGTTTTGGTCTGAACCAAGCTCTTGTGATGCTTGCGCCAACGATAGCACAGCATCGGCACCACCAACATCGGTACGCCGGCGTACAGCGTCTGGCGTAAATCCGGTGTCAAAGCAATTACTGCCAGACAGAAAACCTGCGACCAGATACCGAAATTCGTAACATACGGGAAGAACGGTGTTTTATACTTCAGAGTATCCTCCTTGCCTTCGGCAATCAGACGGCGGCGAAAATTATATTGGCTCCAGCAAATGGAAATCCAAGCCATTGCTCCGGTAAAGCCGGATACTGCCAGCAAATAAGTATACAGTGTAGAATCGGGATTAAAGGTGTAGAAAACGATAACTGCCCAGCAGGCGCACACAGAAACGATAATAGAATTCTGCGGCATACCGTTTTTATTGAGCTTGCCCAAAAACGCCGGTGCCATATCCATACGAGCCAGTGCATGCAGCGCACGAGCACCGCCGTACAGGCCGGAGTTAGCGCAGGAAACACCTGCAACCAGCACTACAAAGGCAATCGCAGAGGCTAAGCCGTCAAATCCGTATTCTGCCAAAGCAGCAGCGAACACGCTCTCCTTCAGGCTGGCCTTATCCCACGGCATAATGGACAGCAGTAATGTAATAGGAATGATATATAAAGCAATGACACGCCAGGAAACATTGCGAACCGCAATAGGAATGCTTTTAGCAGGATCCTTGCATTCGCCCGCAGCCAGACCGATAATTTCGGTACCCTGGAAGTTAACCAGAATAATAACCATGGTCAGCACAATCGGCCAATATCCCTGAGGAGCAAAGCCGCCTTGGCCCAACAGCACCTTAGCGCCTAAATAGCCTTGGTCACCGACAAGACCGCAGACTATTAAACCGGCAACGCCACAGAAGCCCACTAGGGCAGCAATTTTGATAATGGAAAGCCAGAATTCGCTTTCGCCAAAATTATCAACATGAAAAAGGTTAATTACAGTCACCAGCAGGCCAAAAAGAATTGCCCACCACAGTTGACTGACGGCAGGTACAAAATTATTCATAATGATACCCGCAGCAATCATTTCAGACGGCACGTAAGCCATCCAGTTCAGCCAATAGGCCCAGCCAACGCCGCAAGCCCAGGTTGAGGATATATTCTCACGTGCGTAGGTAACAAAGGAACCGGAAATAGGCTTAGCTACAGCCAGCTCCGCCAGGCACAGCATAACGCATAAGACGATTGCACCGCCAAAAAGATAAGAAAGAATAATAGCAGGTCCGGCCTGCTCAATCGCATATCCGGCACCTAAAAAATAACAGCTGCCGATAATGCCACCTAAAGAAATCATCTGTAAGTGTCTGTTCTTTAAACTTCTATTCATGGATTGCTCGTTCATTACCTTAATAACACAACCTTTCTTGAGCATATGTGTGGAACCTTCCGTTCCGCCAAAATTTCTTGTGATATGATTTTACTACAAAAAACCGCGTTTGTATAGCAAAAATTGCACTAAAATCAGCGATTTTACAAAAAAAATCTATTTTCCTCATATTTCCGCTGTTTTGCATCATTTTCAAGCGTACTTCTTCACAATTCTCTACAAAAAGTACTCCCCAGTCATCCCGGCAATGACAAGGGAGTAAACAACGAAGGCTTTATTAAAGATGGCTGAACAGACTCCAGCAATGCATGCAGATACAGCCAAGCGCACTTACGAGCAGCATGCAGATTACCGAAAGCCTGATACCGTTTTTCAGTAAATCATCAGGGTTCAGACCATAGGTTACACCCACGGCACGTGTGCTGACCGGCAGAATAAAGGCACAGTTTACGGCAACAATCGAAGTAAGAATATAAGGAATGGGATTCAGCCCCAGCTGCTGCGAAATGCTTTCTACTACCGGAATTGAGATAGAAGCCGCCGCGGTATTACTGCTGATTTCCGTCAAGAAGGTAGCAAAGAGCGTCAGGCTGAACATCGTTTCCCAGCCTCCGCTCAACGGCAGCAGCGTAATTACCTTAGCAATCTGCGTTGCCGCACCGGTTTTCGTAATCAGCTGTCCCAACGCCAGCCCACCGGAAAAGAGAAATATCATACCCCACATGATGCCCTTTTCAGCTTCACGCCAGGTCAAAAGCAGCTGGCCTGTTTCGTTACGAAGCATAAAAGTGAGCATGCCGAAGGTGAAGAAAACATAGGCAGGCTTCATCAGCGGCAGATACTGCACGTAAAGCGGACGGACGAAGGCCAGGCCTGTTGCGAGAATAAAAAGCCACAGGCCTAATTTTTCGCCGCGGCTCATCGGACCGAGCTTGGCATAGGCAGCACGGAAGTATTCCTTGCCTCCGTCAAGACGCTTAACAGGCAGCGGCAGATGCAGCAGATAAGCCAGTATGAACAGCATGATGATGAACAGCAGCGGCAGAAAGCGGATAACCCAATCCACATACATGAATTCGTGTCCCGTGAGCTTTTCCAGATAACTGATTGCTACCAGATTAGAGCTGCTGCCCAAAGGTGAGCCGAAGCCGCCGAAGCCTGCGCCCCAGATGATGGCCAGCAGAATCGGTGTTGCTACGGGATTATTAGTAATCTGCTGTTGCCCTAAAAAGCGCAGCATACTTACAGCCACCGGCAACAGAATCATAACAACGACGACGTTTGGCAAAAAGATGGACAGCAGCGTTGAAGCCACCAGCCAGACGCAAATCTGCTCGCGCATAGACGTTCCCAAGCCGCAAAGGCTTTTAATCGCCAAACGCTTATCAAGGTGTGTTTTTTCCCACACCAGACTGATAAGGTCACTGCCGACAAGCAGCACGACGATTTCCGAAAAGTATTTGCTGATAATCCCCTCCATCGGCACCATGTCGAAGATAGCGTTCAGCGGAATCGGCAGCAGCGAGGTTACGGCAATATTTACCGGACGCAGCACCCACCAAAGGCCCATCCAGAAAATCGTAGCAATAGCGGCCGCCTGCTTAAATTCAATAACAGGTGCCAACAGCAGCAGGACTACAAGAAAAAGTAAGGGACCTGACAAAACATTCAACGAACGGTGTTTTTTCATAATAACAGCTTCCTCTCCGAGTTAAATAGAAGTTTGCCTTCTATTTTTGCATTTACTTAATTCTACTCCCGTTCTATAATTAAGTAAAAGACTTTATTTTGATTATTATAATCATATTTTTTGATATTTTAAGGAGATACTGCTATGGATTTCGCTTTTTACAGAAACTTTATCACTGTTGCCGAAACAGGTAATCTCAGCGCCGCCGCCAAGCGTTTGGGTATTGTGCAGCCTGCGCTCAGTGCGCAGATGAAGGCTATTGAAAGGAATTACGGCGTGCAGCTTTTCAAAATGCAGCGCGGCAAGCGTCACATCGAGCTGACGGAAGCAGGCGAAACCTTTTTGCAGCAGGCACGTCAGCTGTGTAATACAGAAGATGATATCAGCCTGCGCATGCAGGCCTTCAGTCGGCGTGCCGTCGGTACGCTGCGCTTCAGCGTGTCACATGTGCGCACCGACTATTTCCTGCGCAGCTATCTTATTCCCTTTGCCAAGGAAAATCCCGGCATCAGCTATCAGTTTCACGATGCGACGGTAGAGCAGCAGCAACAGCAGCTGGAGGCTGGCAGTATTGATTTTGCCTTTGCCAACGCACCGTTGCCTGCAGCGCACAATTTTGCTACTATCAAGGTGCAGCGGGAGAATTTTTATGCTTTCTATAATGCCGGATTTGCGGTTCCATGGGCAAATAAAAGTATGCTTTCGCCGGAGGATTTGGCAGGTGTGCCTTTGTGCTGTAATTACGGCAGCTATGCGCTTTTGCGCAGTGTGTTTAAGGATTATGCGGTTAAGCCTAATGTCGCCTTTATTGCTACTACGGCAGAGAATGCGCTTACCTTTGCGACGAGCGGACTTGGGGTTGCTGTTGTCGCAGCGTTGGAGAGTGATGCTGTGCCGCAGGGGATGGTGCGGCGGCAGGTAGTTGATGATAAGCTGCATTTTGATCAGACGTTGTATTGGAGTAAGGAGCATAAATTATCGCCTGCGGCGGAGAGGTTTTTGGGGTTTTTCCGCAAGCATATATGATTATGTTACTTTTCCACGGAAGAAAAAGTAACCAAAAGTTCCTTTAGACGTACGCAAGGCATGTTGTGTGCATCCGTTAGAATAATATAAGCGATACACTGGTTATGTTACTTTTCCACGGAAGGAAAAGTAACCAAAAGTTCCTTTGGCCGCGCGCAGGATTCCGGTGCTTTTCGCCATGCGTTTGCCGCGAACCGAAGTTACGTTGGTGTGCTATAAAAGAAAGCAATGTCGGTTGAGCGTCAAACGAAGGAGAAGTTCCCAAAACAGCACAGGCTGTGCGAACAAAGACGCTCAACTGTAGCCAGCATCCGTTCCTGTCCGGCGCGGCTTGGAGTGTGTGGAACGTGCGGAGTATATGGGTTGTATTATGGTTTAGGAAATGGCGTGCATCCGTTCCTGTCGGGAGCGGCTTAGAGTGTGTGGAACGTAAATTATATATGCGAACGCAAAAAAGAGACTGGGATAAAACCCAGCCTCTTAATTTTTTGCTTTTATTCTTTAGGTGCTTCTTCGTCTGCATTCGCAGCGGATTTCGGTGCATCTGCTTCAGCAGCAGGAGCTTCAGCTTTTGCATCAGCTTCGGTAACGGGAGCAGCAGCTATTTCCTCATCCACAACAGATTGCTGTACTAATTGCAGCTTTTCTTCTGCAGTAAGGATATGACCATATTTTACCAGCTGGTTGATTTCTTCCTCTTCAAGAGTTTCCTTCTCCATCAGAGCCTTAGCAATCACATGCAGCTTGTCAATATTGTCAGACAGCAGCTTTTCGGTAGCAGCATAGGCATCTTCCATAAAGGAGCGTACCTCTTTATCAATTTCAGCTGCCACTTCTTCACTGTAATCCTTGTCGCGGGCAATATCACGTCCCAGGAATACCTGGTCCTGACGATGACCAAAGGTTACAGGTCCGATGTTTTCGCTCATGCCGTATTCGCAAATCATCTGGCGAGCCAGTTGCGTTGCACGCTGCAGATCATTGCTGGCGCCGCTGGAAATTTCCTTCAGCACCAGAGCTTCGGCAACACGGCCACCCAGCAGCACCTTCAGCTCATCGAGCATTTCGCTGCGGGTTGCATAATACTTATCTTCCTTAGGCAGGCTCAGGGTATAACCACCTGCACGGCCACGCGGAATGATGGTAACCTTATGTACAGGGTCAGTGTGCTCAAGCAGCATACCGACGATAGTATGACCGCCTTCATGGTAAGCAGTCAGACGTTTTTCCTTATCGCTGATGACACGGCTCTTGCGCTCCGGTCCCATGATAACACGCTCGGCAGCCTCTTCCATTTCCGGCATATTGATAGCCTTCTTGTCCTTACGGGCAGTCAGCAGCGCTGCTTCATTAACAAGGTTGGATAAATCAGCACCGGTAAAGCCGGGAGTACGCTGAGCGATTACGTCCAGATTTACATCCTGTCCCATCGGTTTGCCCTTAACATGTACCTTCAGGATTTCGGTACGTCCCTTAATATCAGGACGGTCTACTACGATTTGGCGGTCGAAACGGCCGGGACGCAGCAGTGCCGGGTCCAGAATATCCGGACGGTTGGTTGCGGCAATCATAATGATGCCTTCGTTAGCACTGAAACCGTCCATCTCAACCAATAATTGGTTCAGAGTCTGCTCGCGCTCGTCATGGCCACCGCCAAGACCGGCGCCGCGCTGACGGCCTACGGCATCAATCTCATCGATAAACACGATGCAGGGTGCACTTTTCTTTGCCTGGTCGAACAAATCGCGTACACGAGATGCGCCGACACCGACAAACATTTCTACGAAGTCAGAACCGGAAATACTGAAGAACGGAACTCCTGCTTCACCGGCAACTGCCTTCGCCAGCAAGGTTTTGCCTGTACCCGGAGGGCCATAGAGCAAAACACCTTTAGGAATCTTAGCTCCCAAGTCATTATACTTCTGCGGATGCTTCAGGAATTCAACAACCTCTTCCAGCTCCTGCTTGGCTTCATCAGCACCGGCAACATCCTTAAAGGTTATCTTCAGTTTTTCCTCATCGTAGCGACGCGCACGGCTCTTGCCAAAGTTCATCACCTTGCCGCCACCGGCACCGCCCTGATTCATCAGCATGAACCACAGGCCTACGATAATCAGCATCGGCAAAATAGAGCTGAGAATGCTCATCCACCAAGGTGGCTGCGGCGGCAGTTCTGCCTTAATGTCCACTTTCTTTGCTTCCAGCTTTTCTACCAACTTGCTGTCATTAGGCGCAACGGTAGAAAATTCCTTGCCATCCTTTAATTTACCGCTGATAACATTATCAACAATAGTTACCTGTTTGATTTCGTCCTGCTGTACATGCTGCATAAAGCTGGTATAGCTTATATCGGCAGGCTTAGAATTCTTTTCACCGTAAAGGTCAAACATCCAGATAATTACCATGATAATCAGCAGATAAAAAAGTACGTTCTTAAAAAATTTATTCAAGCACGTAGCCTCCTTCCACTTAGCTCATAATATTTTATTATATTATAGATAGGAAAAACTAGCAACTGTTTTATGCAAATTACAGGCTTTTATTTGCGTGCGTATACAGCAGGCTTCAGGATACCGATAAACGGCAGATTACGGTAATCCCCTGCATAGTCCAGACCGTAGCCTACAACGAATTCATCAGGAATTTTAAAGCCTACGTAATCAGCCTCCAGACCATTTACACGGCGCTCAGCCTTGTCGCACAGAGCAGCGGTTTTCAGAGTTGCGGGCTTGTAGTGACGCAGCATATCGGTGATAGAAGCGAAGGTAACGCCGCTGTCAATGATATCATCTATTACCAGCACGTCCTTGCCCTTGATGTCCTCGCTGACATCAAGCTTAACCTTCACACTGCCGCTGGTGCTGGTTCCGTTGCCATAGGAAGAAGCAACCATGAAGTCTACGCGCAGCGGCATATCAATAGCACGGGTCAGGTCGGTAGCGAACCAGGCAGCACCCTTCAGCAGCACAATGACAACAAGCTCCTTGCCTGCATAATCGGCAGCAATCTGCTTGCCCATTTCCTGTACGCGGGCATCAATTTCTTCTTTAGTCAGCAAAACTGTCTTAATATCGTCATGCATTTTCCATTCTCCTTACACTTTATATTTTTTGGGTAAAAATAAGCTGTTTATTTTTGTAGACTACGTTTATTCCCTGCGGCAGCTGGATGAGCTTGCCGCCGCTGCGTCGGAGCAGCAGAGAGTCAATTGCCTGACTACGCTCGAAGGACAGCTCCTCGCCGCCCAGTTCGAAATACGCGCGTCGCAATACTCTCAGCCTTACGGCACTGTGCAGCGCCGTAAGCTGCGTCACCGGAAAACTGACAGCATCATCCTGCCTGCGCGCCAGCTGCCTGTAAGCAGCATCAGCCATTTGCTCCAGACATTCCGCATCCTGCGCCAGCAAGGCGGCAGTACGCGCCAACGTCGGCACCACAGCGGGGTTGAAGCTGCGCTCCAGATACGGCACAAGCTCCAGACGTACACGATTACGCGTATACGCCGTATCAGCGTTGGTGCTGTCGTAGCAGACTGCAATGCCTTCTGCGCTGCAGTATTCCTCCAGCAGGCTTTTCGGCAGCGTCAGCAGCGGTCTGATGATATCGCCCTGCTGCGCCCGCATTCCGGCAAGTCCTTGAAGCCCTGCGCCGCGCAGCAGCCTTAAGAGCAGCGTTTCCGCCTGATCACCCTCGTGATGCGCCGTAACAATCGCCACAGCGCCCTGCTGCGCCGCTACGCGCCTCAGCGCAGCATAACGCAGGCGGCGCGCAGCATCTTCTGTAGAAAGCCGGTTCTGCGCCGCATAGGAGGCAGCCTGCACATGCTCTATAAAGCAAGGCAGTCCCCATGCTTCGCATGCACGCTGCACAGCCTGCATGTCGTGTAAAGCCTCTTCACCACGAAGTCCGTGCTCAACGTGACAGACACTGTAGCTGCCCCATCCCTGCGCTGCCAAGGCAGCACAGGCATGCGCCAGAGCCAGAGAATCGGCACCGCCGCTCACCGCCAGCAGGTAATGAGCCTCGGGCTGCAGCAAATTTTTAATTGTTTTGCGCAGCTTGTATACTGCAGGCGCAATCTGCCTCATAGCATATCTCCTTCAGCAGCGGTTTAAACGTGTCGTATCGCATTTTTCTATGCTATAAAAGAAAAGGCACTCTCAGGAGTGCCATTTCATTAATTACCAGCTTGCTTATTTATCACGTCTGGCACCACGACCACCGCGTTTGGACTCAGTATTACGTTTTAAATCCAGCATACGGTCATCGCTGTCTTTCAGGAATTTAGATAATTTATCCTCAAAAGAAACGGGAGCCATAGGTCTTGCGCTTTGCGGGCGCATACCGCCACGGCGTTCACGATTGTCGCCTTGCGGACGCATACCATTGTTGTTGCGGCGCTCGCGGTTATCATTTTGCGGACGCTGCGGTCTCGGTTGCGGAGCCGGCGGCGGTGTGAGCTGTTTAATAGACAGACCAATTTTGCCGCGATCATCTACAGATAATACCTTAACCTTAACCTTGTCGTGCTCCTTTAAAAAGTCATGCACGTCTTTTACATAAACATTAGAAACCTCAGAAATGTGAATCAGGCCAACCTTGCCCTCAGGCAGTTGGACAAATGCGCCAAAATTGGTGATACCTGTAACTTCACCCTCTACAATTGCACCTACTTCAAGTGACATCGAGAAAAAAATCCCCCTTAAAAATTCTTAATACTCTTGTATTATACTCTTTAATTTTTCATGGTGTCAATAAAAAAAGCAGAACAAAAGCTATCATTTCTTGTTCTGCCTTATTTTTTCTCATCAACTATAAACAGCGGCACCTCGTCTTTACCCACCATGTTGTAATCCTCACGGGCGAGCTTTTCAATATAACGCGGGTCATCCAGACGTTTACGCTCTGCCTCCAGCTCAGTCTTCTGTTTTTGTAAAGCAGCAATACGTTGCTGTGTAGCAGCCTGTTCCTGTTTAATCTGATAAATAGAATACTCCTGCTTGCCGATAACGAACAGGCAGGCAACAAACAGCAGCATCATAAAGACATTAAAAGCTTTAGATTTATGTCTTACACGACGTCTAACCATATCATAGCCCCCCAGCATTGAGTATTCCGCAGTATATCTTTAGAAAAGCCCGGCAGCAGCTGCCGGGCTTAAAGCACTATAACAGCTTATTATTTTACGTTAACAGCATCCTTGAAAGCTTTACCGGCTTTGAAAGCAGGGATGGTTGCAGCAGGAATAACTACCTTCTCACCATTTTGCGGATTTTTACCTTCACGTTCTTTACGAGCACGTGCTTCAAAAGTACCAAATCCTACTACTTGTACTTTGTCACCCTTAGCAACTACCTCTTTAACAGTTTCCAGAGTAGCGGTGATAGTTTTCTCAACGTCTTTTTTGGTTAAGCCGGCTTTTTCAGCAACAGCAGCGATTAACTCAGTCTTGTTCATCAAAAATTCCTCCTTAATTATGACTTTAGTTATTATTGCAAATGCTTGCGGAGCACGTAACTTCGTAACGTAACTCAAATTTAACTAGCAATAGTATTCTACACTGTCAAGCGTTTTCCTGCAAGCCTTTTCCGAAAATATTTATAAATTACGGGGAAAATAGCGTTATTTTAGTAACTTTATTGCAAATTTACCTTATAAATCACTCTTACGCTCCAATTCCTTAGCCTGATTCCAAAATTCATCCAGCTCGTTCAAAGTGAAATCCTGCCATGTTTTGCCGCTGGCTTCTACCTGTTTTTCCACGTAATTGAAGCGGGAAGCGAAACGGTTATTCGTTCCGTCCAAAGCTACCTCCGGCTCAATGCCGTTATGACGCGCATAATTTACCACAGCAAACAGCACATCGCCAAGCTCACTCTCGGCAGCAGACTTGTCGCCTGCCTTTAAAGCCTCCTGCAGCTCGCCCAGCTCCTCCTGTACCTTAGCCCATACAGATTCGCTGTCCTGCCAGTCAAAGCCTACCTTGGCAGCCTTGCTCTGCAGCTTATAGGCACGCAGCAGCGCCGGCAGTCCCTGAGATACGCCGTCCAACACATGCTTACGCTCCTGCTTTTCCTGCTTTTTGATAGCTTCCCAATTTACCAGCACATCATCGCTGTTGTCGACATGGGTATCACCAAAAACATGCGGATGACGGCGGATAAGCTTATCTACAACCTCGTCGATAACGTCCTGCAGATCAAAGCGTCCTGCCTCCTGTGCCATGCGAGCATGGAAAACAACCTGCATGAGCACGTCGCCAAGCTCCTCACGCATGCCGTCAACATCGTCAGCGTCCACAGCCTCCAGATATTCGTAAACCTCTTCAATCATGTTACTGCGGATGGATTTATGTGTCTGCTCTCTGTCCCAAGGGCATCCATCAGGCTCGCGCAGAGTACGCATAACATCAGCCAATGGCTGGATGTCGAAATCATCAAAGCCTGCTTCCGGCAAAAAGTCCTCTGCATAGCCTTCTTCTTCGCTTTCCTCGGCAAAATCGTCCTCATCCTCGCCAAAGGTAATAATACCGGGAACAGCTTCCGCATCGTCAACCTTTTCAAATACGGTATTCTCTGCTCCCTCAGCCATCGGCGGAATATAAGCGCTCGTAAGATGGTCGATATTCGGCTGTCTGTCCAACTCGAACAGCTTAATCGGACGGCATTCCTCATCAGGCAAACCCAGATTACGCAGGAAATAAATTTCGTATTCGTCAGGCAGTACATCCATCAGCGCAATTTTCAAATCGCTGGCCACCATCTGACTATAAACCTGAGTAATCATCAGCGGATGCTGTCCGGCACTTGCAATCTCCGCAAAATCTTGCGCATCAATAATCTGCAGCCCGGCAATCGGGTCGATGCCCAGCTCAACATAAGCCAAATCCAAAAAGCTCATGGACGGCTTAATCACCAGCTTAATGCCCTGTGCCTTCGCAGCGGTGCGCATTAAAACAACGGTTTTTTCCGCAACCAGCGGGCTGCCGGGTACGGCATAAACAACATCGCCGTTCTGCGCTGCTGCCAACACACGCTCAACAACACTGTTATAAACCTCTTCAAAGGAAGCAGCCTTTTCGTATAAATCGTCACATGAGGTAAATTTTACGTTTTGCTTTTCCAGCTCGGCAACGGTGGGATGCACCGCCGTGCGCAGGATAACCTGAGCGCAGTTTTGCAGAAGTCCCATTGTTTCCAACGAAAGATGTCCCACAGCACCGGGGCCTAAGCCGACAATTGTAATTGTTCCCATGATAATACGCCTTCTTTCTTAATTATTTAAAAAATCGTTTCACTACCGGCAGCTGACACAGCTCCTGTCTGTTCAGCACGCCTAAAAGCGGCAGCAATATGATATAGCTTATCCCGGCAGCCAGCATAGCAGCGATTGTTGCCAAAGCAGGCGATGCACCGTCAAGCAGCACATGCGCTTCTACGGCAACAGCACCCATCACCGCAGCTGCGGCAATGATTTTCGCAATACTGAGCCAGGAAAATCTTATACTTAATTTATACAACGCTATAATATTCAACAGCGCCGTCACGCCAAAGTTAATATTCGTTGCCCATGCTGCGCCGGCAATACCGTATTCCGCATTCGTCAGTTGTAGAACGGCAACCAGCTTGGCTGCAATACCGATAAGCATATTCAGCATCGGCAGATTGGTGTGCCCCATTCCCTGCAGCATACCTGTTGTAACCTGCTGCAGGCCTAAAAGGCAGATGGCAGGTGCCGAATGCATAATAGCAACGCTGGCCTTCGCCGTACCGTACAGCAGACGGCTGATAGGCTCTGCCAATACCCACATGCCTACGGAAGCAGGCACAGTTATCAGGCAGCACAGCTTCATCGCGGTCGCCGCCTTTTGCTCGATAATCTGCCATTTATTCAAAGCGAAGGCTTCGGAAACAGCAGGCACAAGGCTTGTTGCCAGCGACATTGTCGGTATCGTGGCCATTAACAGCAAGGGCTGTGCCATGCCTGCCAGATAGCCGAACTGCGCCGTCGCCTGCTCCACACTAAGACCGCTGTCAATCAATCGGCCTGGCACCAGCAATACGTCAATGCTGCTGGTAACAGGCACGAGTATATTGGCGCAGGACACTGGCAAAGCCAACAGCAGCAGGCGCTTAATTAATGCTCTGCTGCGCACAAGCTCGGCAGCAGGTGCCTGCATCTTCACTGCATCAGTCTGCCATTGCTTGCGGTAATAGCGATAAAAGCAGCCCATAACCACAAGACCTGTCAAGCTGCCCGGCACAGCACCGAAGGCAGCACCGGCAGCAGCGTATTCCAAACCGTAGGGCAGCAGCACATACGCCAGCACCACCATCGTCACTACACGGATAAACTGCTCCACAATCTGCGAAACGGCAGGCGGTGTCATCAGCTGATGTCCCTGAAAATACCCTCGGAAGCTGGCTAAAATCGTAGCAAAGAAAATTGCCGGTGTCAGCGCTATAAGCGAATAGTAGGCACGCGCATCGGTAATAACGCCGGCATCAACCAACCAGCCCGCCGCCAACACCAGACAAACCGCCAACACAGCGCCCACGCAGGCCATCAGGCGCAGCGAAACGCGAAACACCTGACGCACATTAGCATAGTCCTTCTGCGCCAGAAAACCTGCGACAATAATCGATATTGCCACCGGAATGCCGGCCGCAGAAATCGCAAGCAGCAAAAGGTATACAGGATACGCCATCTGATAAAGACCGATACCCTCGCCGCCCAGCAGACGTGAAAGCAGGATGCGGTTCACAGAACCGATAACCTTTACCATCAGTCCTGCCAATGTCAGAATCATCGCGCCGCGCAAAAATTTATCACTGCTCATCTCCTGCTTTCACCCCCTCAAATCATTCTTCCAATATCAGAGCAGGCAAGGTCTGCTCCAGCCAAGCCAGAGGCTCCTGCTTTGACGTACCCATTCTGTACGTCAGCTGCTGCTCCTGTCCGTTTTTCAATGTCATCGTCTTAGGATGCTGCATCAGCAGCTTAAGAACTGCCTCCGGGTTTACCTGTGCCTTCTCTCCGAAGGTCAGGCGGATAATTCCCTGATGCACATTTACGCCACGGATTTTCAGCACTCGGCACAAGCCCTTAAGCGCTGCCAAGCGCCAGAGCATTTCCACCTCCGGCGGCGGATTGCCGAAGCGGTCGATAATTTCGTCCAGAAAATCCTCACGCTGTGAATATTCCAGCTCGCTGAAGCGACGATACAACTCCATTTTATAACGCGGATCCGGAATATAGCTGTCCGGAATATAGGCCTCTGCCTGAATTTCCAGAACCGGCTCCGGCTCAGGCTCGGCCTCCTTGCCGTTTTTCAGACGTTCAATGGTTTTTTCCAGCATCTCGCAATAAGCGGCAAAGCCTATACCGGTAATATGTCCGTGCTGCTGCGGGCCGAGCAGATTGCCGGCACCGCGGATTTCCAAATCACGCATAGCAATCTTAAAGCCTGCGCCCAGCTCCGTAAAATCACGGATAGCCTGCAGACGCTTTTCAGCAATTTCGCTGAGCGCCTTATTAGGCTGATACACAAAGTAAGCATAAGCAAGACGCGAGCTGCGTCCTACACGGCCACGCATCTGGTAGAGCTGCGAAAGGCCGAAGTTGTCGGCACCGTCGATAATAATCGTATTCGCCAAAGGTACGTCCAGACCGTTTTCCACAATCGTCGTACACAAAAGCACGTCGCAGCCGCCCTCATAGAAGGTAATCATGGCATCCTCTAAGGCGTCCTCATTCATCTGCCCGTGGGCAATTTTGATGCTGATGCCCGGAACCAGACGGCGCAGCTTGGCAGCCAAAGGCTCCAAAGCACTCACGCGGTTACTTATATAGTAAATTCTGCCGCCGCGGCGCAGCTCACGCTCCAGCGCCTCCTTAATCATGCCGTCGTTATATTCGCTGACATAGGTTTCAACCGGCAGACGGTCCTCCGGCGGCGATTCGATAACGCTCATATCACGGCCGTTGACCAGCGCCATATGCAAAGTACGCGGAATAGGTGTTGCCGAAAGCGACAAAACATCTATGCCGAGATGCCATTTCTTGATTTTTTCCTTTTGGGCAACGCCAAAGCGCTGCTCCTCATCGATAATCAGCAGGCCGAGGCTGGTAAAATTCACATCAGGCTGCAGCAGACGGTGCGTACCGATAAGAATATCAACCTTACCGTCGGCAACCTCCTGCAAAACAGTGCGCTGCTCCTTCGGCGTACAAAATCGGTTCAGCAGGCGAACCTCTACGCCGAAATTGCGCACGCGCTCCTTGAACGTAATATAATGCTGCTGTGCCAGCACTGTTGTAGGCGCCAGCACCGCCACCTGCTTGCCGTCAAGCACAGCCTTAAAGGCAGCACGCAAGGCTACCTCAGTTTTGCCGTAACCAACATCACCGCAGAGCAGACGTTCCATCGGCTGCGGCTTTTCCATATCAGCCTTGATTTCGGCAATCGCCTTCAGCTGGTCCGGTGTTTCCTCATAGGGGAAGGCTGCTTCAAAGTCCTTTTGCAGCTGACAGTCCGGCGAAAAAGCATGGCCGGGCATAATCTGCCGCTGTGCATACAGACGCAGCAGCTCCTCTGCCAGCTCCGTAATCGCCTTAGCCGCCTTGGCCGTAGTGCGTTTCCAGTCATTGCCGCCCATTTTCGACAGACGCGGCACACTGCCCTCGCTACCGACATATTTATGCAGCATACCGACCTGCTCAACAGGAACATAGAGCTTATCGTCACCGGCATAGGCCAAAAGCAAATAATCACGGTGGATGCCGTCAACCTCGACGTTTTCTACGCCTATATAACGGCCGATACCATGAACCTTATGAACAACGTAATCTCCGGCCTTGATATCCGAAAAATACTGCAGCTGTTGGCCCTGATTTTTAGTATGCAAGCGTTTGCGCTTCTGCATGCCGAAAATATCATTTTCTGTCAGCAGCAGCCATTCTTCATCCCAGAAGCGAAAGCCGTGATCCAAATCGCCGTAGGTTACATTGATGACTCCCGCCTCAAAGCTCTTTTGGGCAAAATGTCCCTTTAAGCCGTAGTTGCGCAGATTATCCGCAAAGCCACGGGCCTTAATGCTGCCGGAAAGCATAATCAGCGGCGTAATTCCCTCCGCCAGCCAGTTCTGCAAATCCTCCACCAGCAAATTAGTATTCTTATTATACGGCGCAACCGCGCGCACCGGTATATTCAGCGAAGGCAGCTGCTGCAGATAGCTGTGTCCCAACGCCGATACCAGCACAGCACCGTTAGCGGCCAGCTGCTCTATAAGCTCCTGCTTGCCGAAAAGCTCGGAAGCATGCTCCTTGTTTTCCTTGTCCAGCTTTTCCAGCATACTGAAAACATGCACCGGCTCATCAACAACTACCATAGTATCCGCAGCGCAATATTCAAAGATATCGGCATCATAGCTGAAGCTTTCATCCACCTTCAGCGGAGCAATTTTGATACTGGTGAGAGTCTTCAGACTGCGCTGGGTGTCAACATCAAAGCTGCGCATAGCGTCAAGCTCGTTGTCGAACCATTCGATGCGTACCGCCGCACTGCTGTTGAGCGGGTACACGTCCAGAATATCACCGCGCAGGCAGAACTGTCCCAAAGCATCAACCTGCTCCGTACGCTCATAGCCCAAATCAAGCAACGCGGCAGCTATATTACGCTGTTCGTGCTCCTCGCCGACAGCGAGCTGCAGCGCCTTGCCGGACATCCCGCTCGGACGCAGCTGCTTTTGCTGCAGCGCCTCTGCTGTAATGAAAACAATGCCACGCTCCTCACCGCTCAGAAAGCGCAGTGCAGCCGCACGTCCTGCCTGCAGCTCCAGGCTCTGCGTATCTGCCTGCACACGCGGCAAACTTACAGGATAAAGCTCCTGCATAGGTAAATCCGGGTACAGATAGTTAAGCTCGCGGCGATAGGTACGGATTTCCTCACGCGAAGCAGTAATAAAGGCCATACTGCCATTGCCGCCCAGCAGCTTATCTGCGGCAGCAAAAAAGACCGGCTTGCTGCTTCCAGCCAACCCGGTTAAAATACAGGCCTGTTTTTTCTTTTGATATTCGGCTGCCTGCCGCACTTCCTTGACAGCGGCAACCTTATTGACTAATAAATTTTCCATAGGCTATACAAATTGATAAATAGGGCTGTTACAGACGTAACAGCCCTATAATCTGTTTTAAAATCAGAGCTTAACCGCAAGTACTTTGCGGTCCAGGCTGTGAATAGCATCAACGAAACGTACGGTGCCGGTTTTGTAACGGGCAGAAATAGTATGAGTACGTACGCCGTCGCCGAAGTAACGCAGACCGTTCAGCATGTTGCAGTTGGTAATAGCGGTAGCAGTAAACATGCAGTCATCGCCTTTTACCAGATCATCCAGAGTCAGCACCTTGTTAACATCAGCAATACCCATCTTCAGGCAACGTTGAGCCTGTGCTTCGTCTTCGGGAACCAGACGAGCTTGCATATCGCCGCCCAGGCATTTAACAGCAGCAGCACCCAGAACACCTTCCGGAGCGCCACCCTTACCAACGTACATATGCACGCCGCTGCCTTCAATGCAGCATTCAACAATCGGATTAACATCGCCGTCGGTAATCAGGGAGATACGTGCGCCGGCTTTACGGATTTCGTCCATCAGGCCGTAATGACGTTCGCGATCCAGCAGAACTACGTTCAGGTCGCTTACTTTACGGTCCATTGCTTTAGCAACGCGTGCCAGGTTTTCGCTGATTGGAGCATTGATATCGATGCAGCCTTTAGCACGGGGGCCGACAGCGATTTTATCCATGTACATATCAGGAGCATGCAGCAAGCAGCCACGCGGAGCGATAGCAATAACTGCGATAGCGCCGTTTTGTCCTTTAGCAACCAGGTTGGTACCTTCAATCGGGTCAACAGCGATATCAACCTCAGGGCCGCCGGCACCTACTTCTTCGCCGATATACAGCATCGGTGCTTCATCCATTTCGCCTTCGCCGATAACAACGGTACCTTTAATGTTTACGGTATCAAAAGCTGCGCGCATAGCGTCAACAGCCAAGCCGTCAGCACCGTTCTTGTCGCCTCTGCCTACAAGATGACCGCAGGCAATAGCTGCCGCCTCGGTTACACGTACAAATTCCAAAGAAAGCTCTCTGTTCATTCTTCACAACACTCCTTAATATAATTTCATATGGTAATAGCACTGCTTGCGCAGCGCAAGAGAATTAACTCTATGTCCAACCTTTATTATGACACGTTTATGCTGATTAATCAATCTAAATTTTATTTACAGCAACAGCATCAGGCAAACCTGCCACGGTAAAACAAAGACAATATACAGCAAAAACAGGCTGAACACTACGGTTACACCTGCACGGAAGGCATCTACAAGGTACACTGCCTCCAGCGACCGCACCAGAAGATACAGCATCCATAGACAGCCTATAAGAAACAGCACACCTAAAAGCGGCAAGCCGTTAAAACCCATCCTGCCCGCCAGCAAGGCTCCCGGCGTGAGCAGCAGAAAAGGCAGCGTCGTATATCCCAAAAGGCAGATGAGCCCGACAGGGTCGCCTGCCAGCGCACCGAAGGTTTCCATAATGCCGTGCAGCAAAAAGCCGTAAAGCGTTAAAGCTGTTCCCGCAATCAGCACCGTAGCAATAATAATGCCGAAGCGCACCTCAAGCGGCGAATCCAGCAGCCAGCAGTTTGTTGCTACGCCAAAAAAGCTGAAGCTTAGAGTGAAATAAAAAGCACTGCGCCAAAGAGAAGGCTGCTTGGCAATCGCAGCCATGCCTGCACCGGGCTCAAAAAGTACCTCAAAGGTTTTGCGCCTCATAGCTCATCACCTCGTCATACCGCCTGCCGGCGCCCCGTTCTGCTGCAGACTGCCTGTCAGCTGGTTTACAAGCTCTGTTTTAATCAGCTCCGCAATATGAGCGCTCAGCAGAAACTCCCACGGTTGCTGTTTTTCCTTAGCCTTCACCGGTGGCAGTCCGTCGGCACCCGGCTTAATCTTGCCCAATTCACCTGCTGCGGCAAGCGCATCGTAATAATCACCGATTTCATCTACCAAGCCCAGGTTCTTAGCCTGCAGACCGGTATAAACACGGCCGTCAGCCAAAGTTTTTACCTTGCTTTCTTCCATCTTGCGTCCTACGGCAACAGTTGTCACGAACTGCTCGTAGATTTCGTTGACGATGTTCTGCAAAATAGCCTGCTCCTCCGGTGTCATCGGTCTGTCACTGCTCATAATATCCTTATAGGGCCCGCTTTTAATCTTATTGCTGGTGATGCCTATTTTCTTGAACAGCTCCTCCGTATTCATGTACGGCATATACACACCGATACTGCCGGTAAGCGTTGTAGCGTTGGCATAAACCTTGTCACTAGCGCAGGCTGCAATCCAATAGGCAGCGCTGGCACCGGTATTGCCCATAGTCGCAACAATCGGCTTTTTGGTTTTCTCCTTAAAGCGCTTCAGTTCACGTCCAACCTCTTCCGCAGCCGTTGCACTGCCGCCGCCGCTGTCGATACGCAGGACTAATGCCTTGACACTGTCATCAGCCGCTGCCTCACGAATCTGCTTCATAATGCTGCCGCTTGTTACACCGCTGGTCTGGCTGAAAATATTGTCCTTGCTGTCCGCACCGCTGATAATCGTACCGGAAATATTGATTACGGCCACACGGTCAGGTACAGTAACAGTTTTCTCGGCATTGTTATTACCCTTGAGCAATGAAACAACAAAGCTCAGCACAGCCAGAATCAATACCGCACTGATAAAAATTTTCTTAAGCATTCAATCACTCTCCTCCCTAATTTTTAGTATAACATAAGCAAAAACTCCCCTCAGGCGTATGCCTTACGGCAATTGCGCCTAAGGTGCCTAAGAGGAGTATTCTTATTTTCCGAAAGCAACGTCGGCTTAAGCTCAGCGCTTTCAGGATAACCTTATTGGTGATGTTTTACCGCCGCACCCACAAACTCTCTGAATAACGGATGCGGATTTGTCGGACGGGATTTAAATTCAGGATGGAATTGCGCACCGAGGAACCACGGATGCTTGCTCTCAGGCAATTCAACAATTTCTACCAGACGGCCATTAGGCAGTGTGCCGCCAAGAACTAATCCCTTGCCCACAATTTCCTCACGGAAAGCATTGTTGAACTCATAACGATGACGATGACGTTCGTAAATCAGCTCTGCATTGTAAGCCTTGCTGGTCAGCGTATCGGGATAAACCTTACACGGATACAGTCCCAGACGCATCGTACCGCCCAAATCCTCAACATCAAGCTGTTCCGGCATCAGGTCGATAACAGGATGTGTGCTGTTCGGATTGAACTCCGAGCTGTTGGCATCAGCCATACCGCAGACGTGACGGGCAAATTCAATTACTGCGCACTGCATGCCCAGGCAGATACCGAAGAACGGAATCTTGTGCTCACGTGCATATTGAATAGCCTTAATCTTGCCTTCAATACCGCGGTTACCGAAGCCACCCGGCACCAGAATGCCGTCAACACCGGCCATAACCTTAGCCATATCAGTATCATCTGCTTCGATTTCTTCTGCATTTACCCAATGGATATCAAGCTCGGCTTCATTGGCAACTGCTGCATGACGCAAGGATTCCGTAATAGAAATATAGGCATCCTGCAAAGCAACATATTTGCCGACTACAGCAATAGTTACCTTTTTGTCATATTTTTTCAGGATGCGGGCCACCATATCATGCCATCCCTGCATATCCTTCGGCTTATCCTCCATTTCCAGCTTGCGCAGAACAATGGTATCAAGTCCCTGCTCCTCCATGAGCATCGGTACTTCGTAAATGCTTCTTGCAGTAAGGTTTTGGATAACTGCATCCGGATCTACGTCACAGAACATAGCCATTTTCTCACGCATTTCCTTGGAAATAGGCTTTTCACTGCGGCAAACCAGGATATCCGGCGAAATACCGATGCTGCGCAGCTCTTTTACGCTGTGCTGAGTCGGTTTGGTTTTCAGCTCACCGGCTGCGGAAATATAAGGCACCAGCGTAACGTGAATATAAAGCACATCGTTCTTGCCGACATCCTTTTTTACCTGACGGATGGCTTCCAAAAACGGCAAGCTTTCAATATCGCCTACAGTGCCGCCAATTTCCGTAATAACAAAGTCGGCATTATCCTGTTGGCCTACGCGGAAAACGCGCTCTTTGATTTCATTTGTGATATGAGGAATAACCTGTACGGTACCACCAAGATAATCGCCACGGCGTTCTTTATTTATTACACTCTGGTAAATCTTGCCTGTGGTCGTATTGGAGTTTTTGGACAGGTTGATATCAATAAAGCGTTCGTAATGTCCCAAGTCAAGGTCAGTTTCCGCACCGTCGTCGGTTACAAAAACCTCGCCATGCTGATACGGGCTCATTGTGCCCGGGTCAATATTGATATACGGGTCGAACTTCTGGATAGTAACCCTATAGCCGCGGCTTTTCAGCAAACGGCCTAAAGACGCAGCAGTGATGCCCTTGCCCAAAGAAGAAACAACGCCGCCTGTCACAAAAATGTACTTGGTATTAGCAGTCATGATTTTTAACCCCCTCAGATTTCATAAAATGCTACAAAAATATTAAATTGTATCTAAACTCACTGCAGGCGGCAAAGCCCAAGGACTCTGCCACCTGCAAAAGAATTTCTTAAATTACATTCTTTCCGGAGCAGAAACGCCCAGAATACCCAAAGCATGACGGATGGTGTGACCAACTGCCTCAACCAAAGCAATGCGGGCTTGTTGTAAGTCTGTATCTACGCCCAGAATACGGCATTGGTTATAGAAGGAGTGGAACAGAGTTGCCAGCTCGTAGGTATAGGTTGCCACATGATGTACAGCGCGTTCACGGGCTGCACGGGCAAGCAGTTCCGGATATTCGCCCAGCTTTTTAACAAGCGCCAGCTCTTCGGGAGCCTGCAGAGTATCCAGCTTCAGCTCGTCAAGAGCAACAGCTTCAATGCCTGCTTCAGCAAGCTGACGGGCAATGCTGCAGATACGCGCATGCGCATATTGGATATAATAAACCGGGTTCTCATTGGATTTTTCGGTAGCCAGAGTCATATCAAAATCAAGCTGGCTGTCTAAGGAGCGCATGCAGAAGAAGTAACGTGCCGCATCAACGCCAACCTCATCCATCAGCTCGCGCAGAGTGATGGTTTCGCCGGTACGCTTGGACAGCTTAACGATATCGCCGTTGCGGTACAGACGTACCATTTGCAGCAGCAGCACCTCCAGCTTATCGGCATCAAAGCCTAAAGCACTTACAGCAGCCTTCACGCGGGCAATATAACCGTGGTGGTCAGCGCCCCACAGGTTGATGATGCGGTCAAAGCCGCGCTCGAATTTGTTGCGGTGATATGCAATATCGGCAGCAAAGTAGGTGGAAACGCCGTTGTCACGGATAACAACGCGGTCCTTGTCATCACCGTAAGCGGTGGAATTAAACCATTTTGCGCCATCCTTTTCATAAACGCAGCCTTTTTCCTCAAGGAATTTGCAAGCCTCACGAATTTTATCGGCATCATGCAGGGATTGCTCGCTGAACCATACATCGAAGGTTACGCCAAAGGCTTCCAGATCTTCTTTCAGGCCTGCCAGCTTTTCTTTATAGGCAATTTCCAGGAATTTAGCCAGACGCTCTTTTTCCTCTAAAGCAACAAATTCCTTGCCATAGATACGGATTATGCGCTGAGCGGTTTCAATGATGTCATAGCCATGGTAGCCGTTTTCCGGGAAAGGAATGCCGGTCGGCATTTCATCCAGCTGTTTAACGGTCAGGTCGGCAGGAACGCCGCCCATTTCCTCCAGCTTCAACAGCTGCAGATAACGTGCATTAACAGAAGCTGCCAGATTGTTCATCTGATTGCCGGCGTCATTGATATAGTATTCGCTTTCAACATCATAACCTGCAGCACGCAACAGGTTAACCATAGCACTGCCGACTGCGGCACCGCGGGCATGGCCTACATGCAGCGGGCCGGTGGGGTTAGCACTTACATATTCAACCTGCACGCGGCCCAAGCCGTTAGCAGGCAGATTGCCGTAGTTTTCACCGGCAGCCAAAATGCCTGCCAGCAAATCAGCGGTCCAGTTTTGTTTCAGATAGAAATTGATGAAGCCGGGGCCGGCAATTTCCATTTTATCTACGGAAGCACAGTCCAGATTATCTACAACAGCCTGTGCAATCTGACGCGGTGCACAATGCAGGCTGCGGGCAGACTGCATTGCAAAGTTAGTCGCAAAATCGCCGAATTCCTTTTGTGGCGGAACCTCCAGCATAACCTCGGGCAAAGTACCCGGTTTCAAAGTGCCATTATCGATAGCTTTTTGCGCTGCATCTTTAATGGCAGCGGCTAATAAATCCTTTATATCCAAAGCAAAATCTCTCCTTCTCTTTATTTATTGCTTATTTTGTTTCGTAAATAGGGTCATTAGTCAGTTCAACGCCCAGCTTTTTAAATACCTTGAAATCTCCCTCTGTCAGCATAACGGTGGAATGTGCCTGGCAACCTTTCAGCTCCGGCAGCTTTTCCAGCGCCAGCTTAGCCAGACTGTCCGTTGCAGCACACATAGAAAGCGCTATCAGCACCTCATCCATATGCAGACGCGGATTGCTGCTGCCAAGGTAGCGTGTTTTCAGATTCTGAATCGGGTTGATGTAGGTTGGCGAAATCAGGTGCATTTCATCCGCAATACCGCCCAGTTCCTTAATAGCGTTCAACAGCACGGCACTGGCAGGTCCCAGCAAATCCGTAGTTTTGCCGGTAACAATTCTGCCATCGGCAAGCTCCAGCGCAATAACAGCGCACTTGCGTTCTTCCGCAACCTGCTTGGCTACGGTAACAACGCGGCGGTCATTTACGCTGACCTTAGCCTGCTTCATCAGCAGCTCCAGTGTATAAACCTCCTGCTTGCTGGCCTCATCCAATGCCAGACGGTTCAGGGACTGATAATAGCGGCGGATAATTTCCTGACGGGAAGCCTCACAGCAGACCTCATCATCACAAATGCAGTTGCCTGCCATATTAACGCCCATATCGGTAGGCGATTTGTACGGGCAATAGCCGTAAATGCCTTCAAAAATTGCTGCCAGTACAGGATAAATTTCAACGTCACGGTTATAATTTACCGTGGTCACGCCATAGGCCTCCAAATGGAAGGGGTCAATCATATTAACGTCCTGCAGATCTGCCGTAGCAGCCTCATAAGCCATGTTTACAGGATGCTTCAAAGGCAGATTCCAGATGGGGAAGGTTTCGAATTTAGCATAACCGGCCTTAATGCCGCGTTTGTTTTCATGATACAGCTGTGACAGACAGGTAGCCATCTTGCCGCTGCCGGGACCGGGCGCAGTAACAACTACCAGCGGACGTGTAGTTTCTACATAATCGTTCTGTCCATAGCCCGCATCGCTGACAATATGCTCCACATTATGCGGATAGCCTTCAATCGGATAATGGTAATAAACCTTGATATCCAAAGCCTCCAGCTTATTCTTGAAGCTTTCGATGGATTTCTGCCCCTTATATTGCGTAATAACAACGCTGCTGACATAAAGTCCCTTAGAACGGTAAACCTTTACCAGACGCAGTACGTCCAGATCGTAGGTCAGGCCTAAATCGTGACGCACCTTGTTATTTTCAATATCATCTGCATTGATGGAAATAATCATCTCTGCCTGATCCGCCAGTTGCAGGAGCATCTGCAGCTTACTGTCCGGAGCAAAGCCCGGCAGTACGCGGGAAGCATGGTAATCATCGAACAGCTTGCCGCCGAATTCCAGATAAAGCTTATCGCCGAATTTACTGATGCGCTCTCTGATATGCTCAGATTGCATGGTCAAATATTTTTGATTATCAAAGCCTATTTTCATATTAAATTTCCTCAACCTCAATTAAAATCTTCATCTCGCCATAAGGCTTATCATCATGATACAAGGTATATTCCATTTCCAGCTGCCACATGCCGTTACGGAAACGGGTATATACATAACTGGTTTCCGTCGTCAGAGGAATTTTCATATAAGGTGTCTGATAAAGGCTTTTATCTACATATCCACGGCGGAATTCCTGTCTGTGATCTACGCTGCCGCTACGCATGACTATAACGTGCTCATCGTCCCATTTCAGCGTTGTCTTGGTATTATCCAGACCGGACTGTTCATCCTCCTTATAGATTACGTAGTATTTGCCGCCTTTTTCCGTCATCATACCCGTATACTTTTGTTCAGAAGCCTGAGCCTCACTGCCCTCATCCTTCGTTGTACTCAAAATACGAATTTTTACCGGCTGCATAATACGTGCCTCCATAAACAAGATAGAGCCTGCACCGTTTCGCCACACCATTATGATCGAAAGGTCACAAGCCCTACAAGATTTTTGTCAATCTAATGCCATTAAACTTTTCTGCACTAAAAGACCTCTTATATTCTTCAATATTATATAACAGCTATAAAGCACAGTCAAGAAATAGCATAAGGAAGTGCAGGATTTCCCATAACAGCAAGCTTAAAAAATCAACCAAAAACGACAGAGTATACTGCCATAGTATAGCTCTGTCGTCAGCTTTTTAATATAAAATTTATTTTTTAGCTTCTTCCTTGGCTGCTTCTTTCTGCTGCGGCAGCATTACACTGAAATCATTCAGCAAAGGCTTCTCGCCGTTCAACTTGAAAAGATATACGAAGCGGGCAGCCGGTTTTTTCTCTGCAACAACCTGATACAGCAGCACGTCTGCGCCATTATGTTTTTCAACAACAATCAGTTGATTGGTGGTCAGCTTACCGAAATCCTTAGCAAGCTGTGCATGCAGATTATTGTAAGCCTTTTCATTCCAGTTCTTTTGCATATCCTCGGTCATCATGGAGGTAACTGCCTTGTAGTTGCCACCGTTGATAAATTTGTCAACAATAGCTTCCTCTGCGTCCAGCACTTTACCGTTGGATGCGCTGCAAACTGCGCTGACAGCCAGCATCATAATCATTGTAACCAGCATTAATATTTTTTTCATGGAAAATTCTCCTCCCTATATGCTTAATATGTGTTTAATTATAGTCTTTCGTGCCAACAAGTGCAAGCGTTACCATAAAAACTTTACAAATCTTTTCCGCTAACGATAAATTCAATCACAAAACTAAAGATTTTTGTTTTTCCATTCCGTCAGCTGGCTGCTGAAGGCTTCCCACTGCTGTGGCAATGCTTCCAGCGCCTCATCGGCCTTAGCCTGCTCCCAGCCGCTGAACAAGGCTGCTTCATAGCGCAGCTCTTTGATTTTGGGATGTGCCGCCACCAGCTTCTCTACCATCATGGTGTTGATATAATCATCGTGCAGCAGGCCCAGCATATCCTGCAGATACTTCAGGCTACGCAAAAGGCGTGCTTCCGGAGCCAGCTCCGGCACGCTCTGCAGTGCATAACGGAAGCGCTTGAGCTTGATGCGAATGCGGTGCAGCTGCTCCATATTATGCAAATCGGGATATTTTCCCGGCAGCTCCAGCAGCTTGTCATACCAGTTACCGAAACGACGCGACAGAAACTCGGCCAGCGTAGGCTCCTTTTCAGGCGCAGGCACGCTGTACAGCCACAAAAGCAAACGGGCCAGCTCCAGCGTCAAGCGGTTCAGCCTCAGTCCGCGCAGCGCCTTAGCTGCAGCCGTACCGCGCAGCTGCGTCAGTAGAGCCGTAAGCTGCGGCAGCGCAGCTTCCGCCTGCTCCCGGCTGCGCTGCAGACGCGAGCAGATTTGCAGCGCCACATCGTACTCCCGCACATCACCCAAACGATTGGTGCTCGCCTTCAGCACTCCCTGCCAATGCACCGCCTCCTGCTCAGGCAGCAGCGGCTTGCATAGAGTCAGCAGCGAGCGCAGACGTCTGAGCTTTACCCGCAGCTGACGCAGCAGGCTGCGTTCCGGGCCACGGCTCAAGACCTCCTGCCACAGCTTGCTTACATAATAAACTTGCCAGGGAAGATGACAATACAGCAGGCTCATAGCGCTATCGGCATTGTAGTCCGCCAGCTGCTTTTGGTCAAAACAGCCGCGCAACTGGTCCAGTCGCTGCGAAAAATCCGGCTCCTCCAACACAAATTTTGTTTTGGAGGCCAGCAGCTTCTGCAGCAGGCTGTCAACAGCTTCTGCAGCTTCCGCCTTATGATATTCAAATTCAATAATTATATCCGCTATCGCCAGCAGCTTGTCGCTCACAAGCAAAGTGCCCCAGGCACAATACAAGCGCACACCGTCAATATTTTCCGGCGTAAAACGTGTCAGGCGATATTTGTACATATCATTATCGTTGAAATATTTTTCTTTGATTTTTACCTTTACGGTACTGCCAGGCAGCAGCCTTTTCGCAAGATTAAGCAGCTGCGCCTGGTTTTTTACTTCCAGTCCATGCAGACACAGCTTGTGTTTCATGTCATCTACCTCCCGGACTTTGACGCTTATTTGTTCTTCGGTACAATTTCCAGCCAATAATTATCAGGGTCGGTAATAAAGTAAATTCCCATAGCAGGATTTTCGTAGCAGATGCAGCCCATTTCCTTATGCTTAGCATGCGCTGCTTCGTAATCATCTGCCAAAAATGCCAGATGGAATTCATTTTCGCCCAGATTATAAGCTTCCTTGCGGTCACGCAGCCAGGTAAGCTCCAGCAGATGCGGAGTTTTGCCGTCCGTCAAATATACCAGAATAAAGCTGCCGTCCTCGGCCACCTTACGGTGATCCTCCTTCAGGCCCAAAGCCTCCTCGTAAAACTTCAGGCTTTTTTCCAAATCCAACACATTAAAGTTGTTATGTGCGAAAGTAAATTCCATATTGTACACCTCTCATTAAATTATATTATATATTTAAAAAAACACTACCTGCTTCAAGAGCAGAGCAGCTAAAGCAATACCTGCTGCCAGCTTGCCGACCATTGCAAAAAAGCGCATCTTCGCTGCCGTCCACGCCAACTGCATAGCAGCTGCCGAAACACCCGTATGCGCCAGCTCATAGGCAAACGCAGCCGCAAAGGCACCGGCCATACCGCCGAGCAACGAGCCTAATATCGGGAAAATCAATGTACCGAGCAGAGTGCCGGCAAAGCTTCCCAAGGCAATGAAAATAACCGCGAACCAAGAAACTTTACTGCGTTTGATGCCGAAAAGGCCGACGCAGAACTCCCAAAATTCACCCAAAGCATAAATAAGCACCATAGCAGACAGCAGTCTGCCGTTAAAATAAAGTACCTCATCAAAAAAAGCAAACATCAAGGATGTCAGCAAGAGTAAAGTATTCCCCGGAAGGTCAAATATTGTCAGTATCGGTCCCGATATAGCTATGAAGATTGCAAATGTACGCTCAACCAGCAGTTCCATAACATGCCTCCGTCTATTTATATTGTATTAATTATACCACATCCATAAACATACAAGTTTACTAAAGTGTCACGAGAATTAGAAATAAATGTAAAATCGTTGTGCGGTATCGCAGAAAATGCTAAAATTAGTTAAGCTAAAAATTTCTTAACCAAGGAGGTTTCCTCGTGAACGATATATTGCTTACTCTTAAACCCTGGTACCCTTCCATAAGTGCCTTTCTTTTCTTTACCGTTGTCCGCTACATTTATAAAAACTTTTTCATCCGCCTTTTACGCCGTCTGAATAACAAGGTATCCTTCGGCTACGGCGAGGATTTTCTTAACGCCTTTGAGACACCTATCAACATTGCACTCTTTATTATCGCGTTCTATGCGGCAATCAACCTGTCGCCGTTGGCATCAGTACACGATTTCAGCTTTACCGACCGCATTCTGCGAACGATCATTGTCACCAACTTTTTCTGGGGCCTGTATAACCTGATTGATACAACGCACGGCGTTTTCTTCGATTTGCTGGAAAGATTCGGTATCCAGACCGATGAAGCCATCGCCAACATTCTCGCGACTGTTTTCCGTATGATTATCATCATGCTGGGCTTTGTAACCGTAGCCCGCGAATGGAATTACGATATCAGCGCCTTCATCGCCTCCCTAAGCATCGGCTCTTTGGCTGTTGCATTTGCAGCCAAGGATGCGTTGGCCAACGTTTTCGGCAGTATGATAATCCTGCTCGACAAGCCCTTTAAAATCGGCGACTGGATTAAAGCCAACGGCATCGAAGGTATCGTAGAAAGCGTTTCCTTCCGCAGCACCTGTATCCGCACCTTTCCGCAGGAGCTTGTTTATATTCCGAACTCCCTCCTCAGCAACACGCCGATTACCAACTATACGCTGCGCGAACGTCGCCGCATCGACTTTACGCTTGGCCTGACCTACGGTACAACGGCTGCCCAAATCGAGGAATTTATCTTCAAGCTGAAAAATTATCTGGAGGATCTCACGCTTATTGATGAAAATGATGTACGCGTTCATTTCCTCACCTATAACAGCAGCAGCCTTGATATACGTGTTGTCTGCTACGCCAAAACAGGCAAGCACCTCGAATACCTCAACATTATGCAGGAAATCAACCTGCATACATTGGAGCTGCTTGAAGAGGTGGGCGTAAGCTGCGCCTTCCCCAGCACCAGTCTTTATTTTGAAACTCCGCTGCAGGAAAATGTTACCGAACAGCCTGCCAAAGCACAATCCGAAGCTGATAAACCAAAAGATAACAGCACCTCTGCCAACTGCTAATTCACTATTATTTTGCAGAAAAATTTTGCAAACTGAGTTATAATAAAATAAAGAATAATTTTCCGTTTTATCTCAGTTTATATTTACAGGAGGCTGCCTATGACTAACAATATTAAGCAAGCAATTATTATCGGCGGCGGTCCCGCCGGAGTAAGTGCCGCTCTTTATCTGGCGCGCGCCGGTCAAAAGATATCCATCATTGAAAACGGCCCCGGCGCACTGGCCAAGGCACATAAAATCGACAACTATTACGGCATTGCCGCTTCCGGCGCCAAGCTTTACGCGGCAGGACTGGAGCAGGCACGCTCGCTGGGCGTAGAAATTTTGCAGGATGAGGTTCTCGGCGTTGAATACACCGACTGCTTCACGCTCAGTTTAAAAAACACAGCCGAGCAGCTGCAGACAGAAGCACTTATTCTGGCTACAGGCAGCAAGAATATTACGCTCAACCTTCCCGGACTTATCGAGCTGGAGGGCAAGGGCATAAGCTATTGCGCCGTCTGCGACGGCTTCTTCTTCCGCAAAAAGCGGGTGGCGGTTTTAGGCAACGGTGCCTACGCTCTGCATGAGGCAGCTTATCTTAAACAGCTGGCAGGCAGCGTCACCATCCTGACTAACGGACAAAGTGGAGACGCAGCCAAAGCGGCAGGCTTTGAGGTAAACACCGCTGTGCTGCAGGCAGTAGAAGGCAACGGCAAGCTCAGCAGCATCCGCTTTACCGACGGCAGCACGCTGGCCGTCGACGGCTTGTTCATCGCCTTAGGTACGGCAGACAGCACCGATATGGCGCGCAAACTCGGCGCAGAGCTGAACGGACGCTTCATCCGTATCGACGGCGACGGAGCGACTAACATCCCCGGACTTTTCGCTGCCGGCGACTGCACGGGAGGCTTGATGCAGGTGGCTAAGGCAGTACACGAGGGCGCACGCGCAGGCCTAACAGCGTTAAAGTTTTTGCGCCAACATAAGACAGAAGAAAAATAACCAAAAGTTTTACAAAAACACCTAAGGAGTGATAATTATGGCATTAGAAATTACTACAGCAAACTTTGAGCAGGAAGTTACCAATTCTACCCAAACAGTTCTCGTTGATTTTTGGGCATCCTGGTGCGGCCCCTGCCGTATGCAAGCTCCGATTCTGGAAGCCTTTGCTCAGGAGCACAGCGATATCAAGATTACCAAATGCAACGTTGATGATAATCCGGAGCTGGCAGAAAAATTTGCTATCATGAGCATCCCCAGCCTGTTGGTTTTCAAAAGCGGCAAGCTGGTAAAATCCGCAGTCGGCCTGCACGATAAGGAAGCGTTGGCAGCACTGGTAAAATAATTTCTTGACGAAAAATCCTGGTTATGGTTTTGAAGAAGCCATGCCGGGATTTTCTTATTTTTAAGCATAAAAAGAACTCCCTACGAAGCACTGCATAAGCAAGGCACATAGAGAGTTCTTTATTTTTCTTTTTACCGTGCCGCTTACGCAGCACGGCTTATTTTTTAATTAAGCAAGAATTTTATTCCTTGCCTGCCAGCTTTTTGTAGCCGTCCAGACGAGTCATAGCGTCCTTCTCGGTCTTCTCGAACAATGCTTCCGCAGTATCCGGGAACATCTTCTGCAGGGAGCTGAAACGAACTTCGCCCATCAGGAAGTCACGGAAGTTTGCGGTAGGCTCTTTGCTGTCCAGAATGAACGGATTCTTGCCTTGCTCCTTCAGTTCCGGATTGAAGCGGTAGGTTGCCCAGTAACCGCAGTCAACAGCACGTTTTTCTTCGAGCTGGCTGCAGCCCATGCCAACCTTCAGGCCATGGTTGATGCAAGGTGCGTAAGCAATAATCAGGGACGGACCATCATAAGCCTCTGCTTCGGCAATAGCCTTCAGAGTCTGGTTCTTGTCGGCGCCCATAGCAACCTGTGCAACATATACATAGCCATAGCTCATAGCCATCATGCCAAGGTCTTTCTTCTTGGTCTTTTTGCCGCTGGCAGCAAATTTAGCGATTGCCGCAGTCGGAGTAGATTTGGAGGATTGACCGCCGGTATTGGAATATACCTCGGTATCGAATACCATAACATTGACATTCTCGCCGGATGCCAGTACATGGTCCAGACCGCCGTAGCCGATATCATAAGCCCAGCCGTCACCGCCGAAGATCCAGTGGCTGCGTTTAACGAAGAATTGCTTCTCGTCATACAGAGCAGCGCATTTATCGCAGTTGTCTTTGTATTTTTCCAGTACAGCAGTCAGCGCTTCGGCACGCTCACGGGTGCCTTCGCTGTCGTTGACATGCTCCAGCCAATCGGTCAGCGCAGCCTTGAGATCCTCAGGCAGCTCGCCTTCCAGCATAGCTTTTACCATGTCTTCTACACGCTCACGGGATTGTTTAACGCCCAGGAACATACCTAAGCCATATTCAGCGTTATCCTCGAACAGGGAGTTTGCCCAGCTCGGACCATGACCTTTGCAGTTTTTGGTATACGGCATGGACGGAGCGGATGCACCCCAGATAGAGGTACAACCGGTTGCATTGGCAATCATCATACGGTCGCCAACCAGCTGGGTTACGAGCTTAGCATACGGAGTTTCGCCGCAGCCTGCGCACGCACCGCTGAACTCAAGCAGCGGCTGCTCGAACTGAATACCCTTCATGGTCTTCTTGTTGAGCGGATTTGCCTTCGGAGCAACCTCCTTCTGGCTGTATTCCCATGCAGCAGCTTTATCAAGCTGAGTATCGAGCGGTTTCATAACGAGAGCCTTGCCCTTCGGAGCCGGGCATACCTGAGCGCAGTTGCCGCAGCCGGTGCAATCCAACGGAGAGATGCTCATGCTGAACATCAGGCCTTTAGCGCCGATAGCAGGCTTGCTCGGCAGAGTTACCGGAGCCTTGGCAGCTTCTTCCTCAGTCATGAGAACCGGACGGATAGCAGCATGCGGGCAAACGAAGGCGCACTGGTTACATTGGATACAGGTGTCCATCTGCCATTCCGGTACGTCGATAGCGATGCCGCGTTTTTCGTAAGCAGCAGTACCGCTCGGGAAGGTGCCGTCTGCATAATCAGCAAAAGCGCTTACCGGCAGCTTGTCGCCTTCCAGCTTGTTCATCGGAACGAGCAGATTGTCAACAAATTCGTTACCGGTTGCAGCTTCGGCAGGAGTATCGCCGGCCTCAGCCCAGCTTGCGGGAACATCAACGGCAACAATAGCATCAATGCCCTTGTCGATAGCAGCATTGTTCATGTCGACAATGTTCTGGCCTTTCTTGCCGTAGGAATGCTCAACAGCATCCTTCAGGTATTTAACAGCGTCAACCAGAGGAATAATATCAGCCAGCTTGAAGAAAGCGGACTGCATAATCATGTTGATGCGGCCGCCCAGACCGATTTCCTGAGCAATCTTAACAGCATCAATGATGTAGAATTTGATATCGTTCTTCGCGATGTAGCGTTTGAGCTGACCGGGCAGCTGTGCGTCGAGGTCCTCAGCGCTCCAGTTGCAGTTCAGCAGGAAGGTGCCGCCCTTTTTCAGGCCTGCGGTTACATCGTATTTATGAACATAGGACTGATTGTGCACAGCTACAAAGTCAGCGGCATCAATCAGGTACGGTGCCATAATCGGAGTATGACCGAAGCGCAGATGGGAAACAGTTACGCCGCCGGATTTTTTACTGTCGTAGGAGAAGTAGCCTTGAGCGTACATATCGGTGTGGTCACCGATGATTTTGATAGCGCTCTTGTTGGCGCCGACGGTACCGTCACTGCCCAAGCCCCAGAATTTGCAGCCCTTGGTGCCTGCGGGAGTTACGTCAACGCCTGCAACGCACGGCAGAGAGGTGTTGGTTACGTCATCAGTGATGCTGATGGTGAAGTTGTTTTTCGGTTCTGTACTTGCCAGATTATCGAATACAGCTACGATATCGCCGGGCAGCAGGTCTTTGGAGCCCAAGCCGTAACGGCCGCCGATAATCATAGGCTTGCGGTCGCTTGCATAGAAGGCAGCACGCACATCAAGATACAGCGGTTCGCCGAAAGCGCCCGGCTCTTTGGTGCGGTCCAGTACAGCGATGCGTTTTACGCTTTGCGGAATTGCGCCCATGAAGTGCTCGATGCTGAACGGACGATACAGGTGAACTACGAGTACGCCAACCTTTTTGCCCTCTGCGTTGAGCTTTTCAACAACAGTGCGGACAGTTTCGGAAGCAGAGCCCATGATGATGATGATATCTTCTGCATCCTCAGCGCCGTAATAGTTGAACAGATGATATTCACGGCCGGTCAGCTTGCTGATTTCGCCCATGTAATCCTCTACGATTTCTGGCAGAGCATTGTAATAGGTGTTAACAGCCTCGCGGGTCTGGAAGTAAATATCCGGGTTTTGTGCGGTGCCGCGGATAACAGGATTATCCGGGTTCAGACCGCGTTTACGGAATGCGTCTACCGCATCCTTATCCAGCAGCTTTTCGAGGTTAGCATAATCCATAACCTCAATCTTCTGGATTTCGTGGGAGGTACGGAAGCCGTCAAAGAAGTTCAGGAACGGTACGCGACCTTTGATAGCACTCAAATGTGCTACGCCTGCCAGATCCATAACCTCTTGTACGCTGCCTTCAGCCAGCAATGCAAAGCCGGTCTGACGGGTAGCCATAACGTCCTGATGGTCACCAAAGATAGACAGAGAGCTGGTTGCCAGTGCACGTGCTGAAACGTGGAAAACTGCGGGCAGCAGCTCGCCGGCCATTTTATACATATTAGGAATCATCAAAAGCAAGCCTTGAGATGCGGTGTAGGTAGTAGTCAGTGCACCTGCCTGCAGAGAGCCGTGAACTGCACCGGAGGCACCTGCCTCGGACTGCATTTCCATCAGCTTAACGGTTTGCCCGAAAATGTTCTTTTTGCCTTGGGCAGCCCATTCATCGACAACCTCAGCCATCGGTGAGGACGGAGTAATAGGATAAATTGCAGCAACATCGGTAAATGCGTAGGAAATATACGCAGCAGCTGTGTTGCCGTCCATTGTTTTCATTTTTACCATTGGATTCCCTTCTTTCTTGAAATCACAAAATTACTTGACCTTAATTTTTACAGGAAAAACTTTCCGGTTCATATAATTAGTATACACTACTCAGCCATGTTTGTAAAATATCTGCATAAATGTATACAGCATTTTTGCGTAAATAAAATGTGAAAAAAGATGCCGCCGGTTAAGCAGCATCTTAAAAATATTTACGCCTCCAGATAAATCGCACTGTCAAGTTTTTCGGTCACATAGCCAATAATCCGCGTGCTCGGAGCAACAGCCCGCAGCTCTGCCAGACAAGCTTCCGCCTCCGCCGCGGGAACAGCACACAGCAGGCCTCCGCTCGTCTGCGGGTCGTAAAAAATATCCTGCAGCGCACGCGCGACAGCTCCCACAACGCGCACACCTGCTTCGGCAAAATCACGGTTGCGATAGGCGCCGGCAGGAATAAAGCCCATATCCGCCATCTCGTATGCTTCCTCGTGATAGGGCACAGCCTGCGCATTCAGGTGCACGGTAACGCCGCTGCCCTGCGCCATCTCCAGACTGTGGCCCAAAAGCGCAAAGCCTGTCACGTCGGTGCAGGCATGCACGCTGTAGTTCACAAGCACATCATGCGCATATTTATTGAGCGTACTCATCTGCACATACAGCTTATCGAGCAGCTCCTGCTCTACTAAGCCGGCCTTTGCCGCCGTCGTCAGAATGCCTACGCCCAAAGGCTTTGTCAGCAGCAGTACGTCACCGGGTTGCGCGCCGCTGTTCGTCCACACATTTTCAGGCTTCACAAAGCCTGTCACCGCCAAGCCGTAAATCGGCTCCGCGCCGTGAATGGTGTGGCCGCCGGTGATAATTGCACCTGCTTCATAGGCCTTGGCATAACCGCCGCGCAAAATCTCCTGCACGGTTGCCTTGTCCATTTTCTCGGGAATGCACATGATATTCAGCGCCAGCTTCGGTTCACCGCCCATAGCATAAACATCACTCAGAGCGTTCGTCGCCGCAATCTGTCCGTACATAAACGGATCGTCGACAATCGGCGGAAAGAAATCCGTTGTCTGCACAATCGCCAGCTCGTCACTCACACGATAAACACTGGCATCATCGCATTTATCGTAGCCCACTAAAAGATTAGGATCATAATGCGTCTGAAAGCCTGCCAGCAAATTGCACAGCGTACCGGCACCCACCTTGGCACCGCAGCCCGCACAGCTCGCCAGCTTCGTCAGCTTTACTTCGTTTTCCATAGCTCAAACCTCCGCTTATTCGGCAGCAGTATACAAAACCTCGTAGCCATCCTCCCGCTCACGCACTATCTGCTCCAGCTCCGGTGTCTGCAAAGACGCTGCATCCTCCAATGCCTCCGTTTTAAAAAATACGCAGGTACCACAGCTGCTGCTCAGGCTGCGCGGCACAGGACGCACCTGCGCCTTCCAGCCGCGCTCCGTGCACAGATGCTGAAAGCGCACCGCACCGAAGTGCGAAAAGAACGTTGCAATGTACTGCATCATTTGCTCAGGGACAGAGTAAATTCGCCGTCCTGCTCCGTTACCGCAACCTTATAGCCCTGATGCTGTGCGTAGCGTGTTACATTTTCCTTGGAGGTATTATTATCCACGATTACCTCATAAGCAGCCTCGCCGCTCATCATCGCCTGACGCGTCAGGATAACAGGTTCGGGACAGGAAAGTCCTCTTGCATCAATAGTTTTCATAGCGTTTCCTCACTTTTTATATGTATTCAGATAAGCAATCACAGTAACAACAACAATACCGATAACAACAGCAATCTGACCATTGGCAGTAGGACCGTTGCCGCTGGAGGCCAGGCCGAAGTTATGCGCAAAGGCCGCACCCACGATAAAGCCCAGCAGAGTTACTGCGCTGTCGGAGTTACCTTCACCAGACAGCACCAGCTGACGCATCGGGCAACCGCCCAAGAGTACGCAGGCAAAACCCGCCAAGAAAAGTCCCAGCACGTTCCACAGCGCATCGGTGTGCGCAATAGGCTGCGCCGCAAAGCCCACCTTGAAAAAGACACCGCCTGTTACAGAGGTCAGCACAACATTGCAGGCAGCAGCTGCCGCAACAACAGCCACAAAGCCCCACAGCATTTTAGTTTCTCTAAAGAGAATAAAATCGCGGATACCGGCAATCATGCAGAAGCGTGTGCGCTGCGTAAGATAACCGACTGCCACTGCAGCAATCAGGCTCACAGCAACAGCCGCATGTTTGGCACCGGGGCCGCCACCCGCCTTGGTAAAGTGGATGAAGGCCGGTGCGGCAACGAGCAGCACCAACAGTACAACGGCAATCACCGACATAATGCTGCCTTCCGCCGCCGTCATCTTATAAGTACGCTTCAGGCTGTAGCCTCGGTTCAGAAAGAAAATGCCGGCATAAATTCCTGCCGCAAAACCAACCAGACCGACAACAGCGTTCAAGTCACCGCCGGCAATACGCAGCAGCATTCTGAACGGACAGCCCAAAAACATCAGACAGCCGATCATCGCAAAAAAGCCCAGGACAAAACGTGTCAGCGGAGAGCTGCCGCCCTTCGGCGAAAATTCTCCGTGCATATAAGCTGCAGCCAATGCGCCCAGCACCAGACCGCTGATTTCCGGACGAATGTACTGCACAGCCTTGGCGGCATGCAAGCCCAAGCCACCGGCAGTATCACGCAAAAAACAGGCAATACACAAGCCCATGTTGGCCGGATTGCCGAAAAACACCAGCATTGCTGCCACCAGACCGATAACCGCACCTGTTGCAACAATCGTTACTTGTTCATTTTTCATAAAAAGCCTCCCCAAAATATTTCTTCGACAAAAGTATATCATAGCCCACATGCTTATACCAATATCATTTATAGATAAAGCTGATTGATTTATTAGCTTTTCAGATAATTATATGATAGAATAGGCGTAACATGAGGAGGTAAGAAAAATGCAGCAAATTTATCTCGACAACGCCAGCACCACCTTTCCCAAGCCACAGGCAGTTGCTGACGCAGTTTATCAATATATTACACATGCAGGCACCAACATCAGCCGCGGTACCTGCGCCGCGAGCAGCGAGGACCTTGTCTTTGCCACCCGCGAGCAGCTTTGCCGCTTTTTCGGTGGTGAGGACAGCAAAAATGTTGTCTTTACGAAGAACATTACCGAAAGCCTGAATATCATCACCAAGGGACTGCTGCATAGCGGCGACCATGTGCTTGTTACCGCTATGGAGCACAACGCCGTCATGCGTCCGCTCCAGCAAATCGGCACAGAGCTTACGACTGACAACGCTCCCACCGATGCCATCACCTTCAGCCGCATCCCCTGCGACGCAGATGGTGCACTGCGTTTAGACGCTTTGCCGCAGCTTGTGCGCCCCAACACCAAGGCTATCATCATGACGCACGCCAGCAATGTCTGCGGCACGCTGCAGCCCTTGGCGGCAATCGGCAGCTTCTGCCAAAAGCATAACCTAAAATTCATCGTCGACAGTGCGCAAAGCGCCGGCGTGCTGCCTGTCAACATGCAGGAAATGCACATCGACGCTCTCGCCTTTACGGGGCACAAGGGACTTTTGGCACCGCAGGGCATCGGCGGCTTTGTGCTGCGCGAAAGCATGATTAACGAAATAACACCGCTCATCGTCGGCGGCACCGGCAGCCTCAGCCATACGGAGCACACCCCCCGCTTCATGCCGGATAAATTCGAGGCAGGCACGCTTAATCTGCCGGGTATTGCGGGACTGCATGCTTCGCTCACATGGCTGCAGCAGCAGAGCATTGATAAAATCCGCACGCACGAGCTGACGCTTACGCAGCAGTTTTTAGACGGACTGCAGCAATTAGAAGCGCAAAACTTATTGCGCATCGTCGGCAAAAGGGACTGCAGCGACCGCGTGGGTGTAGTTTCCGTAAGCACGGATAAAATGGATATTGCAGAGCTGGCTTTCATACTGGCGGATAAATACGCCATCGCTACGCGCGTAGGCCTGCACTGCGCACCCAACGCCCACAAAACGCTCGGAACCTATCCCACAGGCACACTGCGCTTTTCCTTCGGTTGGCACAATACTGCAGAGGAAGTCAATGTTGCTCTGCAAGCATTGAAAGAGGTGCTCGCCCATGGACTTTAAACAGCTGCAAAGCTTTGTCACCGTAGTGCAGGAGGAAAGCTTCACGCAGGCTGCAGGCAGGCTCTTCGTGTCGCAGTCCACCGTCAGTACGCATATTCACCAGCTGGAAAGCGAGCTTAACACCAAGCTCATTCTGCGTACCACCAAAAGCCTGCAGATAACACCCAAGGGACGCGAGCTTTACGAATACGCGCTGAATATTCTGGAGCTAAAGGAGCGCATGATTCAGGCCTGCTCCATCGAAAGCCGGCGCATCATCCACCTCGGTGCCTCCACCATCCCCTCGGCCTATATCCTGCCGCAGCTTTTGGCGGACTTCGGCAAATCGCATCAGGATATTTACTTCATCATTCACCAAAGCGACAGTCAGGGCATCATCAACGGCCTGAAGGACGGACTGTTCAACCTTGGCTTTATCGGCATGAGCTGCGAGGACAGCGACTTCTGCTGCCAGCCCTTCTGCAAGGACCGCATGGTAGTCATAACTCCGGTCAACGAGCATTTTCTGCAGTATAAGCAGCAAAAGGAAAATGTGCTGCCGGAGCTTTTGCGCGAGCCGCTGATTCTGCGCGAAAAGGGCAGCGGCAGCAAAAAAATGGCAGATAACTTTCTGGCGCACAGCGGTATTTCCGAGGACGAGCTGCAGATTATTGCCCGCGTCAACGATCAGGAAACCATCAAAAACCTTGTCGCCGGCGGTATGGGCATTTCCATTATCTCGGAAAAGGCGGCGCACAACTTTCTGCAGGAAAAACGTTTGCTGGCCTTCGAGCTGCCGCAGGCTTTTTCCGAACGCAGCCTCTACCTCATCTACCGCAAAAATTATCTGCTGCCAAGCTACGTCAAGGAGTTTCTCGGCTTCATCAGCAAAAGCAAATTATAAGCATAACAAAACGAGTACGCACAGGACAAACCCCTTGCGTACTCGTTAATTTTTGCATATTTACTTGACGATTGTCACAGGCACATCAGCGTTTTCCGCGATGACGCTGCTGACACTATTGCGGAACAAGCCTTCCAAAACTCCCATGCCTCTGCTGCCCAGCACGATACCGTCACAATCCTGCTCACCTACAGCACGCAGGATGCTTTTGGCAATATCGTTGTCGTTTTCCAGCAAATAGGTGCAGTCAATGTTCTTGCCGCTGAGAATCGCATGTGCGGCATCAAGCACTTCATCACCCATCTGAGCATACAGGCAATCGCTTCCAAATTCCACAATATGCTGTTTCATTCTGCCGGAAACCACCGTCATAATTACCAGCGAGCCGCGCGTATAGCTTACAAGCTCACAGGCATATTCCAATGCTCTCCAGGAATGCTCCGTACCGTCAATAGGTACAAGAATGCGTTTCAGCATTTTATTTTACAATCAGCACAGGTACATTTGCATATTGAGCAACCTTAGAGCTTACGCTGCCAAGGAAGAATTCAGCAATACCGGAAAGGCCACGGCTGCCGATGATGATTGCATCTGCGCCGGTCTTTTTAGCCATAGCGATGATGCGTTCGGACGGATGGCCAACCTCCAGACTGAATTTGGTTTCGCCTTCGTAGGTGCTCAGACGCTCCTGCGCCATTTCGAGAACCTTGTCACCGATTTTCTCCAGCTCACTGTTGCCTTGGCTTACAGTTGCGTGATCCAGAGGCACTGCCAGCAAAGCAGCATTATTATATGGTTGGATTACATTGATTACATGCAGTTCGCCGCCAAACTTTTTGCCAAGCTCTACAGCAGTATCCAGTGCTCTCCAGGAGCCTTCACTACCGTCTACAGGAACAAGAATCTTTTTAAACATAACAACGCACCTCCATAATAATGCACATGTTGTAATTTATTTATTATATTTTCTACAAGAAGAGGCTTTTTTTCTTCTTACGTTATATATTCTGCCTTAGCGCAAAAATTCCTGCTTAAATTACTCGCGACCGCGATTTTTTCTTTTTTCGTGGATGCGGGCAGATTTCTTGCTGAACTTTTTCGGTTCATCAGCCAGCTTTGCCAACTCGGAAGGAGATTGCTCCTTAGCCTCGGCAAAGTTTTCGCCCTTCACAAAGCGGAAATAAATCGCAATGCCGGCAATCAGCACCAGAGGAATACTGCCGATAACATAACGGTAGCTCTGCGGTGCAGCCATCGTGATAAAGTCATAGATAACGATACATGCAGGCACCAGGATAATCTGTCCCATGCGGGCGAGGAAGCCGTCCTTACCCATAAAGCGCACTACCATGCCATAAGCCAAAAAGGCTACCGCAAAGGAAACGAAAGACATAAATACCAGAAACGCAAAAAACTCAAAATTCATCTAAAAAAGCACCTTCCTTAATTCTTCTGTCCGCAGGCACGGGCACCAATGACGCGCGCCGCCCAGACCCCGCTGGCACTCGCCTGTGATAATCCGCGTGTAATACCGGCACCGTCGCCTACCGCAAACATATTCGCAACCTTGGTTTCCAGATTGCTGTCCAGCTCGAGGCGTGCGCTGTAGAATTTTACCTCTACGCCGTAAAGCAGCGTATCCGCATTCGCCATACCGGGAGCAATTTTATCCAAAGCATAAATCATTTCAATAATATCATCAAGATGGCGTTTAGGCAAGACTAAACTTAAATCACCGGGCGTTGCACTGAGCGTCGGTTTAGTAAAGCTCTTAAGCATACGCTTCTCATTCGTGCGTCTGCCCTTGACCAGATCGCCGAAGCGCTGCACAAGCACGCCGCCTCCCAGCATGTTGGAAAACGAAGCGATCCGCTTGCCGTACTGCAGCGGCTCATGGAAGGGCTCGGTGAACTTGCTGCTCACCAAAAGCGCAAAGTTGGTGTTCTTGCTGTGCATTTTGGGGTCGCGGTAGCTGTGGCCGTTAACCGTAATAATGCCGTCCGTGTTTTCCGCTACCACATAGCCGTAGGGATTCATGCAGAAGGTGCGCACCACGTCATTGTAAAGCGAGGTGCGGTACAAAATTTTTGCCTCATACACCTCGTCGGTGATATGCTTGAACACCTCTGCCGGCACCTCCACACGCACGCCGATATCCACCTGATTATTGATAAAATCAAGGCCCATCTTAGCGCACTGCTCCGTGTACCATTCCGCACCGGCGCGGCCGGGAGCGGCAATAAGATACTTGCACGACACCGCCTCGCCCTTGTTGAGCTCCAGCACAAAGGTTCCGTCCTCCTGACGGCAGATTTCTTCAACCGCGGTATTGCAGCGGATTTCAATCTTATCCTCCAAAAACTTATGGATGTTTTCCATAATCACCAGATTATTTTCCGTACCCAGATGGCGCACCTTGGCATTCAGCAGATGCAGGTCGTATTTCAGTGCCTGCACGCCTATTTTGCTGTTCTTGGTAGAAAAATATTCACCGGGAGCACCATGACGGCAGTTCAGCTCATCAACATAATCAATCAGCTCGATAACCTTGTCCTCCGGCAGATATTCGTTCAGCCAGCCGCCGAATTCCGTCGTAAAATTATATTTGCCGTCCGAAAAAGCACCGGCACCACCAAAGCCGCGCATAATACTGCAGGGATTGCAGTTAATGCAGTGGTCAACCTTTTTGGCTGCCAGCGGACAGAAGCGCTTTTCAATCGTATTGCCGGCCTCCAGCATAATAACCTTCAGCTGCGGATACTTCAGCACAAACTCATAGGCGGCAAAAATTGCGGCAGGACCGCCACCGATAATAGCTACATCATACATAAATTCTCCTCCTTATTATATCCCATAAAAAAACCGCAGCCTCATTTTTTTACTGCGGTTTATCAGCTTATTGCTGTTGTTCCTTTTGCTTACGCAGGTAGCTTGGCTCCGGTGAGCCGTTGTTGATATCCTTGTAGCTCTCTGCCTTGCGCATAAAATCGGTTACCAGGTAATCGGCCTCGCCCATAACCACCAGAGCATGGGTAGCGTTCTTTTCCAGAAACGGCAGAATCTTTTCGAGGTTTTCCTTTTTATCTACCAGCTCCACAATAACCGGAAAATTGGCATTGCCGCTGATAAATGTGCTGACAGCACGGCCGACACCGCGCACCTTGCTGGCATAGCCTTCAATACCCTTGATAACAGTACCGCCGGCAAGGCCCAAAGAGCGTGCTTCACGCAGGATTGCTTTATAAAGCGGAATATCCTCAAAGAGAACATCCTCACCTGTATAAATCTTCAAATACGAGGTTTTGTTAAATTCTAAAGCCATGGTTCTACACCTCCAGCCATCATTTCATTTTTGCTTATATTGTTATAATTCGGCGCTAAGTAAACAATTCCTGCAATATACAGGCAAAAAATTCTTATCCTTGCATTTAGGACTTGTCAGCAGAACGATAATACTTTATGATATAAGCGTATGATTTGATTATTGAAAGAGGGTATTAAGCATGACAAATTTACATACCGGACTTACCGGCACCGCTAATGTAACCGTAACCGAGGCTAATATTGCCGCTACTATGAAAAGTGGCTCCTTGGCTGTTTTTGCCACTCCCGCTATGTGCGCACTGATGGAGGAGGCTGCCTGCGCCGCAGTCAACGCTCATCTGGAGGATGGCAGCGGCACTGTAGGCATCAGCCTGAATATTACACATGACCGCGCTACCGCTATGGGCGACAGTGTTACCGCTACCGCTAAGCTTACTGCGGTTGACGGACGCAAGCTGACCTTTGAGGTTAGTGCTGCGGACAGCAAGGGTGTTATCGGTAAGGGTACGCATGAGCGTTTTATTATTGATAATGAAAAATTTATGGCGAAGGTGAATAAGTAATTCGTGGATTTTTAAAGGCGTTCTACCGTATGGTAGGACGCCTTTTGGTGTTTAATGTGCTGTTACGCTGTCAGCTTGGAGGCAAGCTCGCGCACCTCTGCTTCCGAAAGCTTGGAAAGGCGAACTGTTCTTTCGATGCTTTCGCCTTCGCTCAAAAGATCTTTGGCAAACTCCAATCTGCTGGCATACATACCCTTCTTTTCAGCTTTTTTCGCAGCTTCTTTTTCTCTCTTTGCAAGTAATTTTTCAAATACATCGCCCATATTCGTCAACCCCTTTTCTGTTTCCTTAAAATATCTTGCCTTTTCTGCTAATTCCGGATAATACATATCATTCGGATTACTACAGTTGAAATCGTGCATCAGGCGTCCGAGTGGTGTGTTGTCCTTAATTTTATTATTTACATAGATGATATGCGAACCATCCGCAAAATCTACATTGTTTTCTTCGATTCTTCTGTTGATGTGGTATATTGGCAATCCGCCCTTCAGCACATCATACTGCGTGATAAAGATAACGTAATTATCCGGTAATTTTTGGTATACTTCACCCTTTTGCAAGCTGTGAGCGTCCAGCAGGCTCAAATGATAGCGCGCTCTGCGTGCTGCAGCGCCACTGCTGTGGTTCTGTACTTCTACATTGAAGAGCTTACCGTTTTCTTCCTGCGCCAAAATGTCCAGCTGCAAGTCATGTCCTGACAGGTTTTTCAGCTTCTGCTGCGTTACGGCTTTTACCACTTTTATCTTATCATTATTTAAGATAATTCGCAATAACAGCGCTGTACGCTCCGTATCATTTTCGAAGACCTTGTTCATAAAAATATCATCCATTAAAGTTAATTTGGCAATGGATTCTCTGGTATCCGCTCTCAGGTTTACCATTCGTTCAACTCCCTCCTTCAAAAAACGCCTTATGTACTACTCAAATAATACATAAGGCGTTCGTGACGCTGCAGTGACCGTGCTCCAGGCAGGCGTGCAAAATCTTATGGGTTTATATTATCAGATAATTCTGAAAATGTCAAGAATAGTATGAAGATTCGGTAATTTTGTTTGAGAAGTAAAGACGTTCTACCGCAGTTTGGTAGAACGCCTTTAGTGTTGGTAGGTGTGGGTGTGCGAACGATATTAAGCCACATCCAATTCCCCAGATATCATCTCATCAAAACTTGAATAATTGCTAAGAATATCAAGAAATTCATTTATTCCAATCGTAGCAATATCGATTTTCTCATCTGCCTTTAACCAACGAGCCATTCTTGCAGCATCTGCAGAAACATTAGGTGCTATAAATACAGAAACTACCTTATCTCTTTTTTCTAATTCCTCATGCAAATGTCTTGCTATAGGTAGAATTTCATTATTTACTTGCTGCCTACCAAGCATTAATGTTACTTCAACCAGACCTTCATATTGGTAATCAAGGCAAACTATATCTGCCTTACCACCAGAAGCATGTCTTGTAGGCAGTCCTTCGTCATCAATTACGTAATTAGGATATACTACTAATCCTTCGAAATGCTGAACCAACGCCAAGCTAGTTAAAAACTCTAGTCTGGTTGGGCCTTCAATAAACTTAAGAACAGGATCAGAGCTTGGTTTTTTCTTGCAGCAAAGATTGAGTAATTCTTCAAAAATTTCTTCTTTTGAATACTTTTGAGCATATTTTCTTAAAGTACGTATCTTTAACCTTTCATCAGTTTTATCAGATTCAATTCTAGGCAATGATACTACTGTTTTATCAATCTGTCCCATATATGCCATATATTCATCTGTACTTGCAAACGTTTTATGAACCGGATAGTTTGAAATTATATACTCAATTTTTTGCTGTTCAAGACTATTCAAGTCAATGTATCTGCCGTTTCCACGCAAAGATATTATACCTGTACTACGCATCTTACGAATGTATTCATCAACAGCTTCTCCTGTTATTTTATTCATTTTAAAATATCTTCTTTGTTCTACGGTTGCTCCTAATAATCGTAAACATTCCTCGTATATAATTTCATCTGTATATGCGCCGAAAGAATATTTATTTCTAAAATCCAGTATGTAACAAACCACTTCTTTCACATCATGATTTGGCCAACATATCAAAAAAGGTAACTCTTGTCTATGAAGCCCTTTAAAACCAGGTATTACCTTTTTTAATTCTTTTAAAACGTTTAACAAAAGAACTAGAGGCACATTGTCATTTAAAATTTTTCTATATGGATTATTTACCGGATACTTCGTCAACGCATTTAGAAAGATATTTTGTATCATCAACTCATCTACAGGATCCTGGTTAAATGCGTCAACAATCATATGACCAAGTTGAGTTACTTTTATCGGAGTATCCATTTCATACTGTAAAAAGCCAAACTCCATTGGAAGCTTATACATTGTATCAAACCTAGAAGGCCAGCCTTTATCAAAGCCGGCTTCCTTATGATCTTGCGTACTGTTTGCATATATATAGTCTAACTGTTCATCAGTAAAAGTTTCTTCATTTTCCTTGTAGATTTCGTGTAAGTATTTATTGCTCTTGATAATATTGGGCTTGTAAAGTTTTTTACGAATGATGTTTTTAATTATTTTCGCTATTACATCATTGGTAAGCACTTCACCTTCAAAAGGCAAAATGCAGCTCATAAAGCCTGAGATTCTATTAGGATTTCTCATAGTCGTAGAAAAAGATAATGGTTTAAATTTTGCGTTCGCCATAATTAGTAACAAAAATCTCCTTTGACTTTTCTTTAATTGTATTGTCGTTAAAGCTGATATAATTGCTGGAAATATCGTAAACACTATATTTTTTTGCCCAATTAACAAATGTACTATTTATTTTATCTTTATGGGTAATTAAGTTTGTAATACCAAATCTAACTCCCTGCTTGTTCAAATAATCCAAATAGTTACAAAGTTCCTGCTCTTTTTCCGGATTCCAGAGTTTATTATACTCAGACATAGATATCAAATATGGTGGATCGAAGTAAATATAACTGTCACTATTAAACTTCAGCTTACTCAGGAAATCTATATAATCTTCGTTGCTGAAAACAATATCTTTTCCTTTTACAAAGCTAAGATAGTTAGTTAAGGCTGTATAAACATTTTTATTGAAATCTACGTTGCCAACAGGCAAATTGAATTGCTCATTATTATTGAACCGTATCATATGATTAAAGCCATATATAAGCAGAATATATAGTTTAAGCATATCTGACTTATCCTTATTGAAATCATTTCTAAGTGCAATGTATGCTTCCTTATTCATTTTTGCATAATAGGTTTTGGGATAAGCCTTTTTTAATTCTTCACATGCAGTTCTACCCTTAAATGAACAAGACAGGCCGTAACCATCGATAATCTTAAATATTTTTTTATAAAGACCATCAATATCATCAACGTATTTACCTAATTCTAAATGTAATCTAACGACATAGGGATCAATATCATTTAACAAATATCTTTTACTGGTGGTATTAAGAAAAGAACTTCCTCCACCAACAAAAGGTTCAATATAATCACCAATATAGCATGGCATCTTCATTCTTAATTGTGGCATCAGCTTATATTTATCTCCTACATAAAAGAACGGTGATCTGATAATTTCTTTTTTCTCAAATACCCCAACCTCAGTTATAAATAAAAACTCTTTATGATTTTTGAGATCTGTTTTTCCTGCATTGAAAGCATTATGAATTGTACTATATACAGTAGTCTTGCCCTTATGTTCGAGAATTGTCTTTATTTCCTCTAATGTGATTTTATTCTTGGAAGAAGTGCTTTTAGATGTATATGTGTTGTTGTAGGTAACAGCTATATATTTAACATCCAATTTTTCTATTAAATCAGCAAAAACACTAGGTGCAGCTGTACGACAATAGTCAGACATATTCTCTTCAGGTGGTTTCATTGCTACGCCCTTAAGAATTGGTTTTTCCCACTTAACAATCGTTTCCATTACATGATAAAACCTTGAATACTGTCTTGAATTATACGGAGGATCAATAAACGCTATATCTGCTTTAATTCTGGCTGCTAATTCATTGGCATCCTCTCTATAGATATTGATTTTTTTCTCTTTTAATATTCTCGGTTCTATAAGCAAGAACTTAAATTCATCACTTATTGTTTTACCCTTAATGAATGCCTCATAATGTCCAACAGTATTAGAAATTTTATCAAACGAATACAGCAACGACGCTAATAATATATAATATTCTTTTTTATTAATTGAATTACTAGACAGTTTATCTTCTATATCTTGTCTTATATATCCAATTACTTTTGCATCATTATACGAAAAATATTTATCGCCAAAATTTACAGAAACGTAATTATCATCTATTTGCCTCACGTCAATACTGTTATATTTATTTGAAATCTCATCTAATTTATTTCTACTATAATCTGCTTGTTCAAAAAAACCTTTATAAACAACTTCGTTAGAATATAAAAAATCATTAAGTGTAAAAGAGGTATACAAATTCAACACAGAATCGGTAACTACTCCAGTTCCACCGAAAACATCAAAAAAGCTATTACAATCAACACAGCTTTTTTTCAAAATCTCCGTTATCCATGGTATTAGTTTATATTTGCTGCCAGTATATCTTCTGTTATAAATTTCCATCAAGAAAAAACCTCCTAAGGTAGAGAAAATCTCAGCAATTTTCCCCACCCCGGAGGTTAGAAGATTATTAAACTTCCACCCGTTTTGTCCCCGGGGGGGAGTTATATGTCCAATATTTTATTTTAGCATAAAAAAAATAGGACGTCACGGCTTTTTAGCCGATTCTTACGCAACTTGTTCTAACAATGCAACTCTCCCTCAATCTTCCCCCTTCCTACTCCACTTCCTCTGCGTCACCCGCGCCAGCTCCTGCAGCAAATACTCCGGTCGCACCTCAAAAATAGCAGCCATCTTAAAAAAATTCTCCATAGTCAAAGGCAGCTAACTGTTTTCAATCCTGCTCAGCGTAATACGTGACATCCCCAACAGCTTCGCCATATCCTCCTGTTTAATGCCCCGCGCCGTGCGGTACGAGCCTATCAGCACTCCCAGCTCCAAAAGCTCCTCGGAAAAATCAAGCTCCCCAACCTCCTGCGCCTGAAAAGTTCTGCGTCTTTTTAGCATACTGTCACCTCAAAATATCACTATTTTGCTAACAGCGTATTACAAAACGAGCAGTGAAATCGTATATGTAGCATATCTGATACATTTATGAATCTTTTAAATTTTCTGTGATACAATAGCCACATCAAGACTTGATGCAGTACAGCACAGAATTCTGCCATACGCGGCATTGCGACCGCCACAGAAAGGAACTGGCGAAAATAACCAATCAACCAAACAAAATCCATAATGCGGAGCGTTACACTCCGAAAGAACTAAAGGAGCTGATCCTTGCTGCACAAGCAGCAGACGAAAAGGCTATTGAATCGCTTTGCGAAACCTTTAATCCACTTATACTCAAGGAAAGTCATTACCCAAGCATCTTCGATATTTTAGGCGAGGATGCGGTCAACACTGCCTGGGTTATCTTTTTGCAATTTATAAAAAAATATATTGGTAATGATTTTGTACATCTGCCGGGACTTATTCAATGTCATTTGCGCTATGAGCTTATGCATGCAGCCTGCAGGCAGAACTATTGCAGTAAAGAAATATCCTTGGAAAAAGCCTTGGAATATCTGGGCTATTCTCCCCTAGATGCACCAACCTTTAGCATGGCACTCAAACAGGCTATGACAAGACTTACCGACAAGGAGCAAATTGTTTTACGCTATTGCTACGAAGCCAGACTTACGCAGGAGCAGACAGCAATAAAATTAGGCTGCAGCGAACGCAGTATACGTCGTTATCATGCAAAAGCATTACATAAACTAAAGCAAATATTGGCTTAACATCAGAGGCGTTCTACCGCAGTATAGGTAGTAAACTGTACCCCTTTGTCAAGACAAATATGAAAGAAAAAAGAAAATTTAACTAATAAAAAATAAGCGCCTCAAAGACGCTTATTTTACAAAGTATATGTTTTTGTTTTTATATACTCATAGTATTCATTCGGCGAAAGCTTTGCTAAATTCCATTGGTATCTGTCCTGGTTATAATACGCCATCCAGTCATCAATCGCAGCTTTTACTTCAGAAAATTTTCTGCAATTACTTAGATCTATTTCTTGCTTCATATGTCCAAAGAAGCTTTCCTGTGGCGCATTGTCCCAACAATTACCTCGTCTTGACATAGAACGTCTTAACTCGGCATTTTCAACTATTTCTATAAATTTATAACTGGTATAATGCACGCCTTGGTCACTGTGAATTATTGTTTCCTGGCTTAAGTCTACGCCATATTTTTCCAGAAGTTGCTTTACTGTTTCTAAAACAAAATCAAGCTTCATTGTGTCACTTAATACGTAAGACAGAACTTGCTTTGTATAAGCATCAATAATCACCGACAAATACAGCCATTCTCCGCTAAATGGAATATATGTTATGTCCGTAAGAAGTACTTTTCTAGGTCCGAAATCCTTAAATCTTCGTTTGAGAATATTATCAGCGAAATTATTAGTACGAATAGCTTTTAACATCCTCCTATATGGATTCGGCTTTCTAATTGGACATCTCAGATTATATTTATCCATAAGCCGACGTATCTTCTTTATATTCATAACTACCGGCGGAGTTAAATGCAGCAGCCTCATATATATACTTCTGGCACCCTTGGCATATCCCCTAAATTTATATGCTTCCAAAACCAATGAAAAATCTTCTAAATCAGCTTCCTCACGTTGTCTCCGGACTTCTTCCTGGTTGCACCAATAATAATACCCTCCACGGGAAACACCAGCCAAAGAACACATTTCCGTAATACTCATAGAACAATCTTCGGATTCAAGCATATTATGAATAAGCTGAAACTTTACGCTTGCACTTTCTAAAATCATAGCTTCCGCCTGCTCGAATTGTCTGCTTTTATAATTTTTTTTATAAATTCAAGCTCCTGCCGCAGATACATAACCTCGTTCTGGAGTCTGGCTAATTGAATATCTTTATCTACAAATTGCTCTGCCATTTCTTCAGACGCAACCATGGCTTCATCGGTCAACTGGCTCTTTGCTTTTATCCTTGAATCAAATGAATAAATACGTTTTACACCAAGGATTTCTATGCTATAGCCTAATTCCTGGAATATCTTTGTACAATTATGTCCTAGCATATACAATCGCCTATACTGATCATGAAATTCTCTATTAAAGCGAATAGCATCAGCTGAAACACTATGTGTGTAGGGATTAGCCCTTAAAATTTCGATTTCTTCAGCAGTAAAGCGCTTTTTAGTCATGGCAGCCACCTCTCAAATTACATAATTCTAATTTACAGCACAGACAATAATAAGTCAAATAAAAGAGAGCAGTGTCAAGGATTTGGGATTTTACTTTCTAATTTTGTCAAGTAAATGGGATTCAGCCTTTTCTTTTGTCAAGGAACAGGGATTTAGCTT